>Ga0255776_10000035_pt1 | contig 137276 bp, 135 predicted proteins | sample 071ome_19_FD_179974 | JGI IMG/M metagenome (GOLD analysis project Ga0255776, IMG submission 179974) | Coastal salt marsh microbial communities from the Groves Creek Marsh, Skidaway Island, Georgia - 071413AT metaG (version 2) | ecosystem: Environmental > Aquatic > Marine > Intertidal zone >...
ACTTTCGCGTTCTACAGAAATAGGTTCCAGCAGAATATTTTCAATGTCACGGTCGCCTGAGCTGCCGGCTGAACTTACCAGGTTTTCGACAACTTGTTCGGAATTATTATCTTCGGCAATTATTTGATCCGGTGTGCTTACTTCTTTTGAGGGGCCAGTAGTTTCAAGTGAGGTACACGCTGCCAGAATGAAACTGATTAATAGAATCACCAAGCGCGAGGGGAGGCTGGTTAAAAACAACCTTGGAGTAAAACTGGCAGATAGCAACATAATAGTCCCAAAAATTAAGAGCGGCTTCATTATCCATATTTTCCAGGAAATGTATAATGCAAAGCCTTTAAGTTTGAGATATGTCACGCAAAATAGGGCAATGGCAAAATGAGAGTACTCGGTATTGAAACATCCTGTGATGAAACTGGCATAGCAATATATGACAGTGATAAAGGCTTACTGGCAGATGCACTCTATAGTCAGGTTGATATTCATAGTCAGTATGGGGGTGTGGTTCCAGAGCTGGCTTCACGGGATCACATCCGTAAAACGTTACCTCTAATAAAAGAAGTGATGAGCAAAGCTGCTTGTACTGAAAGTGACATAAATGGTCTGGCCTATACGGCTGGACCTGGCCTTTCCGGGGCTTTGCTGGTTGGTGCTTCCATTGGGCGCGCATTGGGTATGACCTGGGATATTCCCACTATCGGTGTACACCACATGGAAGGTCACTTGCTGGCACCCTTGCTGGAAGAAAAAGGCCCTGAGTTTCCTTTCGTGGCTTTATTGGTATCCGGTGGCCATACCCAACTTGTTGAAGTGGAAAGTATCGGCTCCTATCGCTTGATCGGGGAGTCATTGGATGATGCCGCCGGAGAAGCCTTTGATAAAGTTGCCAAGATGCTGGGGTTGCCTTATCCCGGTGGACCACACATTGCAAAACTTGCAGAAAGTGGAGAGGCAGGGCGTTTTGTTTTTCCAAGGCCGATGACTAACCGTCCCGGTCTGGACTTTTCTTTCAGCGGTCTGAAAACATTTACGCTCAATACGATTCTGGAATTGTTGGACGGTGGCACAGATACCACGATGCTGGATCAACAAAGTAAAGCGGATATTGCCCATGCTTTCCAGGAGGCCGTGGTAGATACGATGCGCATTAAATGCCAGCGGGCTTTGCAACAGACAGGCATGCAGACTTTGGTTATTGCCGGTGGCGTCAGCGCAAATCTTAGATTAAGAGAAGTGCTGGCTGTTATGGCAGAAAAAGAAAATGGAGAGATCTATTACCCGCGCCTGCAGTATTGTACTGATAATGGTGCCATGATTGCTTATGCAGGGTGTCAGCGCTTGCTTGCTGGCCATCATGATGATTTAACAATACAGGCCAAACCACGCTGGCCTCTGGAACAACTGGCATCAATCTGAAAACGTTGAGGTTTACGGGAAAAAATTATGGATATTGTGTATATAAGAGGCTTGGAAGTAAAAACCGTTATCGGAATTTATGACTGGGAAAAAGAGATAAAACAGAAGATCACTATTGATCTTGAAATGGCGAGTGATATAAAAAAAGCCGCAGCGACTGATGAAATTGACGATGCGCTGGACTATAAATCGGTATCCAAACGTTTAATTGCTTTTGTTGAAGAAAGCGAATTTCAGCTCATAGAAACCCTGGCTGAAAAAATCTCTGAAATTGTTTTATCAGAATTCAATGTGAGCTGGTTGAAGCTTTCTCTTGGCAAGCCGGGAGCTGTAACCGGTTCGAGAGATGTAGGTGTCATCATCGAAAGAGGAGTTAAACAGCCTTGACCTGGGTAGCTTTGAGTCTGGGTTCGAATATTGAACCTGTGACAAATATCCGTTCCTGTCTTGATGCCCTGTTATTAAAATTCAGTGACATGAGTCTGTCATCAGTTTTTGAAAGTGAGGCAATAGGTTTTCAAGGTGATAATTTTCTGAACATGGTAGTTACATTTGAAACAGGTGACTCATTGGATACGCTAATTAGCACGATAAAAAAAATTGAAGATGATTGTGGCAGGGACCGTAGCCAGCCCCGCTTCAGTGGCAGAACACTGGATATTGATGTGTTACTGTATGGTGATAAATCAGGGACATATTCGGATATCGAACTGCCGAGGCCAGAAATAATCAGAAATGCCTTTGTATTGTGGCCATTGTCGCAATTATCCGGTCATCGTCAACATCCCGACTTAAAAAAAACTTACAAGCAGTTATGGGAAGATTTCGATAAAGCATCGCAAAGATTATGGCCGATTGACTTTGAATGGCATGGGCGCAGAATTTCTGAAAAACTTGTACAGTAAATGCTATGACTGACTCTATTTTAACTTCAGAAGAAATGACTAAAAGGCTTGATTTATTAAACGGGTCTTTAGATGTTGCATGGACCCTTGCGGCAGGAAAATTAAGCAAGACTTTTGTTTTTGCCAACTTTATTGAAGCCTTTGGCTTTATGAGTAAAGTTGCACTTTATGCTGAAAAAATTGACCATCATCCTGAATGGTACAATGTTTATAAAACAGTCAAAGTCCAACTGGTCACACACGAAGTTGGCGGTATTACAGAAAAGGATTTTGACCTGGCAGAGAAAATGGAAGCTTTATCTCGCTAGGCCCAACAAACTAAAGCGCATTAATTAAACGCCTGCCGCCATCAACATTAAGCACCTGCCCGGTGGTATAGGTACTGTTAATTAAAAAGGCTGCAGCCTTGGCAATATCCTCTGGTTTACCAAGATAATTCAGACAACTTATGGATAAAGGATCAATATCCTCAGCTTCCGCTTCGGGTTCTTTCCCCGTTTGATTAGGCGGCAGGATAAAACCGGGTGCAATGGCATTAACCCGTATTAGCGGAGCAAGTTCACTTGCCAGTGAACGGGTTAAATTATTCAGGGCCGCTTTAGCCATGCAGTATACAAGATAATCTTTGCGTCCCGTTTTTGCAGCAATATCACTGATATTGATGATGCAGCCCTGGGTTTCCTTTAAAGCTGGCGCGCAGGCTTTACATAAAAAAGCCGGCGCATGGGCATTGGTTCCCATTAAATCTTGCCACTGTTCTTCATTAATATCTGTTAAAGGTGTTGGATAAAAACTGGAAGCATTATTAATAAGGACATCAATTTTGCTGTATTGTTTTAGAATACTGTTTACCAGTTTTTTTATAGCGTGAGTATCCAGAAGCTCCGCTTCAAAACAGCTAACAGAATCAGCTCGAAGCTGGTTTAGCTCGGTCGCCAAGGCTTCAGCGGCAATTTTGGAATGACGATAATGCAAGGCTATATTGAAGCCAAGCCTGTGTAAATGTCTGCTGATACTTGCCCCGATTCTTGTTGCGCCACCCGTTACAAGAGCGACTTTTATAACAGGGGAATCATTCTTCATGATTTAATTTGTTTAAATAATTTTCGATGGTCTCAAGTCGTAATAAACGCAGCTGAACGCCAATTTCTTCATTTTCATAACCAGCTTCAATTATTACACTGGAGTCAACTTCCTGACACAGTTTGAGCGCCCTTAATAAGGAACGGTTTTTAAAATCAATGTGACTTTCTTCTTTCTCAGAAGCTTTGAGGATTGCCTTGCAGGCCGTAAGGAAAAACTGGAAACGTTCCGGCCGGCGCAGCGCATCACACTCTTCAAAAAGTTTTAATATTGGCTCTGCTTCACTTAGTGTTAAGGCAGCATGAGCATCCCAATATTGGCAGGTTATGGTGGCCAGATCCTTGTGGTCATTGGGGATTTTCAAGCGTTGGCATAAGGCATCAAGTTTTCTTAAATTCTTCACGAACGAAAAGTCATGCGTTACCGGCAGTTCGTAACATAAGGCGGAAAAACGTATTGCAGTATCAGAAGTCAACTCTGCAGCTTTCGTTAAAGCCATTAAACTCAGTCTGGCTTTTTCCTGCGAAATACCGAATAAGCTTTCGACTTCCTGCATCACAACCCCCAGGGCATAACAGTCACGCAGGGTAAGTATAAAAAAGGCTGGTGTGGTTTCTCCCAGAGCTCTTCTGAATTCCTGCCAGACACGCTCCGCAGGCAGTTCATCCAGTTCACTGTTATTCACCAGATGCTGCATGAGATCCAGGGTTTCCTGAGCAACAGTAAAACCCATATGCGCGAAACGCGCGGAAAAGCGTGCAACCCGTAAAACCCGTAAAGGGTCTTCTGAAAATGCTGGAGAAACATGACGCAATATTTTATTTTTTAAATCTTCCTGACCGCCATAAGGGTCAATTAACTGACCCTCATCATCTTCCGCCATGGCATTGATTGTCAGATCCCTGCGCAAAAGATCTTCTTCAATCGTGATGGTAGGATTGGTATCGACACTGAAAGCAGAGTGACCCAGGCCGGTTTTTTTCTCCGTACGAGCCAGGGCATATTCTTCTTTGGTTTCAGGATGGAGATAAACCGGAAAATCTTTGCCAACCTGCTGGTAACCCAGTTCAAGCATCTCTTCGGGGGATGAACCCACCACAACCCAGTCCCTGTCCTTGACAGGCAGGCCAAGCAGTTTATCGCGGACAGCGCCGCCAACAAGATAGGTTTTCACAGATTAAGAACCTTTGATCAGTCGCATTCAACACAGAATATTTGTTTATCTTCCAGGCGTAAAGCCGTCATGCAACGGCCCCATACACAACCTGTATCAAGGGCATAAACATTCTCGGTATCCGTCACACCATTAAGCGTCGCCCAATGGCCAAACAGTATAACCATTTCCTTGCTGAGCTTCTGGTATTCATACCAGGGTTTGAAACCTTTGGGTGCCGTACTGGCTCCGGTTTTTATAGCGAGGTTTAATTGAGTTTCCTTGTTACAGAAGCGTATACGGGTGAAGTAATTGGTCAGGACCCTTAAACGTTTCATGCCGCTAAGTTCTTCATGCCAGATATCAGGCTGATCACCATACATCTTCTGAAGGAAAGTCATATAATTTTCTCCACGCAGGGCATGTTCGATTTCATTGGCATAACCTAAAGCCTGATTAAGGGTCCAGCCAGGAGCCAGACCAGCATGAACCATTAAAAAAGCCTGCTTGCCTTTGTCGGTTTCCAGATTTTCATAATGCAAAATAGGCAAATTACGCACCCATTCACAGAGTTCCGCACAGTCGGGCGCACCAAGTAATTTTTTCAGGGTTTTCTTCTTGCCGCCCTTATAGGCGCCTGTTGCCAGAGCCATAAAGTGGAGGTCATGGTTACCAAGTACCGCAGTAAAAGCCGGCCCAAGGTCTTTCAAAAAACGTAAGGTCTTGAGGGAAGCAGGGCCTCTATTTACGAGGTCTCCAACAGACCACAAACGGTCTTTGGCAGGATCGAAATTAACTTTGTCAAGCAACTTTATTAAAGGCTCATAGCAGCCTTGAATATCCCCTACAGCGTAAACTGCCATCTATTAATACTCCCCAGCTCAGTTATCGCAAAGGATTCAGTGCAGCATATTGGGCGTAGCCAATACAAAGGGAGGAATTTCAGCATCAAAATTTTCTCCATTTTCTGCCTGCATGGTATAGCTACCTTTCATATCACCAATACTGCTATTGATAATGGTACCGCTTGTATACTCAAAACTTTCACCAGGTTTTATAAAGGGTTGCTGTCCCACTACGCCCTTGCCTTTAACTTCTTCTACTTTATTGTTCTGGTCAGTAATAATCCAGTGTCTATGTAGCAGCTGGACAGTGTCACTGCGATTATTTTGGATATTGATCGTATAAGAAAATGCGTGAGCATTATTGAGGAGGTCTGATTGTTTATCCAGGTAACGGGTCTTAACGCTGATAGATATGCCGTAATCTGTTGCTGATTTCTGATCCATGGCATTCAACCCGGGTTTAAAGGAAAGGCTTATCGCAAATGTTTGCAGATTCTAACATAGTCCTCAAGAGAAAGGTTTTCAGGTCTTAAATTTGGACTGATATTTAAGGACTCCAGTTCTGCAGCGCTGACCAAGCCGTTTAGGTTATTACGTATGGTTTTTCTGCGTTGAGCAAAAGCCTGGCGTAACAACTCAGAAAGTTGCGTGGATGAAACCAGCTTGTCGGGTGCTTGTTTTAGCGGAGTGAGTTTTACTATCGCAGATTCAACTTTTGGTGCCGGGGAAAAGGCTGAAGGGGGGACATTAAATAACTTTTCGACCTGACAGTGATATTGCACCATGATGCCAAGCCGACCGTAACTTTTAGAACCGGGGCTGGCTGCCATACGTTCCACGACTTCTAGTTGCAGCATAAAAAGCATGTCTTTGATGCCGGGAAGGAATTTAAGCAAATGGAAAATCAAGGGGGTGGAAATATTATAGGGCAGATTGCCTACAATGCGCGCTGGCTGAGATGACGATAACAGGCTATTGAAATCTATTTTCAGAACATCATTTTCGTGCAAATGAAAGTTGGTCGAACCGGCAAAATAGTCACGCAGATAAGCAGCCAGATCACGATCAATTTCGATAGCATGCAGTTCAATATCGTCGTCGAGTATCAGTTTGGTGAGGGCTCCCTGACCCGGCCCGATTTCAATAATTTTATCCCCTGAGATAGGCGTTATCGCTTTTGCTATTTTCTCCAAAATTGCAGTGTCGGTCAGAAAGTTTTGACCAAAGCGTTTACGGGCACGATGCGAAAAATTTTTTTCTGACACGTTAGGGGTGATCAATCTGCTTATGGCTTAATGTAGCGGCCATCGAAAACGCTGCCAATAAACTACCCGACCCTGCTTTGCCGCTGCCCGCTAGTTCGAGGGCAGTCCCATGATCAACAGATGTGCGGATAATGGGCAGACCCAAAGTGATATTAACAGCTTCGCCGAAACCTTGAGCTTTTAACACCGGTAAACCCTGGTCGTGGTACATGGCCAGCACGGCATCGGCAGTATCCAGATATTTAGGTGTGAACAGGGTGTCGGCTGGTAAAGGGCCACGCAGATTTAAGCCTTCTTTCCTTAGCTTGTTCAATACCGGCTCTATTATGTCAATCTCTTCAGAACCTAGATGGCCACCTTCGCCGGCATGTGGATTCAAGCCACAAACCAGTATGGCAGGATCTTCGATCCCGAATTTTTGCTGTAAATCCTGATACAGGATGCGGATTGTTTGCTCCAGATGGGGTTTGGTGATTGCGGCCGGGACTTTGTTTAAAGGCAAATGGGTTGTTACCAGGGCCACTTTCAACTTACTGCTTGCCAGCATCATAACGACTCTGTCGCGCTTGCAGTGCTCGGCTAAATATTCTGTATGCCCGCTAAAAACAATGCCAGCATCGTTAATGATGCTCTTTTGAACCGGTCCGGTTACCAGGGCCTGGAAATTGTTGTTGAGGCAGCCTTGGATTGCTGTATCCAGGCAAGCAAGAACATACTGGGCATTAGCGGCATCAAGCACCCCGCATTGCACAGGTTTTTCAAGCGGTGTTGGTATTAGCCACATCGCCCTCTGATCAGCGCTGAATTCTTTGAATGGTTTAATCGGAATATTTATTTCTAACAGCTTTGCTCGTTCCGCCATTAAATTTTCATCGGCGATGAACACAGGAACAGTCCCATCAAGAGCCGGGTTATTTTTTGCAATGTAGTCTTGTGCAAGTTGCAGACAAATATCAGGTCCGATACCTGCCGGTTCACCAGGAGTAATGGCGATGAGTGGCGCTGGATTAGTTGCTGTCATCAAGCCTGATGTCGACGTAAGCAGTATCCCTGATTTCGGTCAGCCAGTTTTCCAGCTCATTATCATATTTACGTTCCCGTAAAATTTGTTCAGCCTGGAAGCGGGCATTTTCTTCAGTGACATCTTCGACTTTTCGATCCATGACCTGGGCAATATGCCAGGCATTTTCATTTTGAAAGGGTTGCGACAGTTCACCAATCTCCAGTTGACTGGCAACGGCTTCAAATGCTGGTGGCAGTTGTCCTTCAGTTACCCAGCCAAGGTCACCACCAGAGACCATCGAGCCTGGATCATCAGTATATACCCGGGCCAAGTCACCGAAGTCTTCCCCATCCTGTATGCGTTGATAAAGCTCATGAATGAGTTCCTCAGCCTGTTGGGGAGTACGAATTTCATTAGGCTGGATCAGAATATGGCGTATCTGGGCCTGATTTACCTGCAGGTCAACTCCACCACGCTTTTCAACCAGTTTTACGATATGAAAACCGCTGTTGCTGGTAAAAGGTTCAGTAATTTCACCAACTTGCATGCCTGGTACAACTGAACGAAACATGGTTGGCAGGGCTTCAACTTTGCGCCAGCCTGCCAGGTCTCCACCACCCACAGGCAGGCCAAGAATTTCACGGGAGGCAGCAAGTTCCAAAATATCAGCGCCATCCTGCAGTTGCTCATAGATTAAATCTGCCAGTTCTTCTTGCAGCGAATTAGCGGCAGGGTTATCGACCGGCACCAGAATATGTTGCACCCGGTATTCGGGGGAAATGTCGGCTTGTGCTGCTTCAGAACGTAAATAGTTTTCAATTTCCTGGCGGGTGATTGTGATACGTTGATTGATTGAACCATTTTGCAGGTTATTGATCATCATATCTTTACGAATCTGCTCTCTAAATTCCAGATATTGCCCTTCCTGATTCAGCACTGTGCGGAATTCGTCAAAGCTCATGTTATTTTGCTGTGCGATTGCAGTTAAAGCCTGATTCAGAGTGTTGTCATCAATACGGATACCAGAACGGACTGCCAACTGAGACTGTAAACTGTCCATAATAAGTTGTTCCAGTACCTGGCTCTGCAATTCTTCAAGTGGAATACCTCTGGGTATGGTACCTGCAGCAATTTGCTCTCTGACAGAGACCATGCGCGCATCAAGTTCACTCTTTAAAATGACTTCATCGTCCACGATGGCAATAACCCGGTCACTTAATTGAGCGTGCACTGGCAGCACAGCCAGAAATAGCATGGCGGCAAATAGTGAATATATAAATTTAGTAGTTTTCAGCATAAGACCTAAAACCTGTAATGCTTTGCCCAATTAAAGAATCAATACTACCACCTAAGATGTTTCCGAGTCCTTTTAGTTCAAATTGAAAAAAAATACCGGTGTTTTCTTCGGCAAGCAAACCTGAAATTTCCGTGTTATCTACCCATTTACGTGCCACAACCCGCATGTCCCAGCAACAGTTGCTGTATTCCAGACCAATGATAGTTTCCAAATTTCGACTATATTCGTGGTCATAATTCCAGCGGCCAATGAAACTCAGATTATCTGCTAGAGGCCAGATTGCTGAAATATCCGTTTGTTTGATAAGGCCCGGTAAATTAGGGCTTTTTCGATAGCGGTAGCTAAAATTCAGGATGTGATTTATATCAGATTGGTATCGAAATTGAAAACTGCCGTTGTTTAGATTGTCGTTGTCTGTATTCCACTCGCGAAAAGCTCTGAGTCGCCAGTTTTCATTGAGATGATAGCTAAAGTCACCCGCAATGGATGCACTTGATTGCTGGAGAGGAGCGAGGGGAGTCGTCAAACCGACTCTGCGATCTTCGAAATAGTAGATCTGTCCAATACTGGCGCGTGCTTTTTCCTGCCCGGTACTGTCAAGTAATCCTGAACTCAGAGCAAGGGTCAACTGATTACTATCTCCAATCCGATCTTTGCCACTAAAGCGGTCTTCACGGAATAATTGACTGTAACCTGAAGTTAAGTTCGCGGTATCAAATAAAGGGATGTCGCTTTGATCTTCATATTCACTGTAAAGGTAGAACAATCTGGGTTCCAGTGTCTGAGTAAAGCTTTCTCCCTGTAATTCCAGTGCTCTGTCGTAAATCAGGCCGGTGTTGAGCTTGCCGACAAAGATGCCACGCTCGGGCTGGTCAGGGTTTACAAGTGCCTGATTATCCAGTTGATAGGCAGCATATTTATATTTCAGTGCCGGTTTAAAGAATACTCCGGGCGTCTCCCAGTCCCAGGCCAATTCAGGCTGCAGAGAAATACGCTGGCCAGAAAGCAGAACCCCGTTATCAATTTGGGTCTGGGTAAATGCAGAAGCATCAAAATTACGATCAAAATAGACGTATTCGGCATTGAACCCATAGTGTAAGGGGGTTGTTGTTCGCTTTTCGTAGTCCAGGTTAATACGAGGCAGGCTGGAATAGGGTTTGTTCAGGTTAGTCAGGGATTGATCTATGAGCTGATAACTTTGCAGGGCAGCCTGCAAGTGCCAGTCTGGTTGCCGGTAATTTAATTCACCCTGACGATAGAGATAACTTCTGCTACTGTCATTTAAACCCTGAGTGCCGAAGTCCTGATAGAAGTCCAGATCACTGATTGCGGAAAAATCTGCTGCAGCACTCCACGACTTACTCCATTGCGCAGCTCCCGCATAATTTATTTGCCAGCGTTTAGCTTGAGGAGGACTTTCTGACAAGGGCAGATTTACTGTTGAAGTATCAAATTGCGCGTCATCAGGTAAATAAGCCAATTCAACCTGGTTACTGGAGTTTTCGCCAAGATGGCGGCCTTCCAGGTTCAGCATTAAACCTCTCTCAGTCATCAGACGTGGTGTCAGTGTTGCGTCGTAGTTTGGAGCCAGATTGAAATAGTAAGGTGCTGATATTTCAAAACCACCTTCCTGGGTATTGCCGATGCTGGGATAAAGCCAGCCGGAGCTGCGCTCATCATTTATCGGGAAGCTGATATAAGGGATCGGTAAAATTGGGATATCTTTTACCTGAAGCACAACATTACGTGCGACACCGCGACCGCTTTGTTGGTTGAGTTCTATATTCTGGCCAATAAGCAGCCAGCTATTATCGCCTGGCTCGCAAACCGTATAACTGCCTTCAGTGATGCTAAGCGAAGCGTCTGCATGGCGAAAAACAATCTCTTCAGCACTGCCTCGTGCAGCCTGAGAAAATAACACATAGGAACTGTCACTTAATTCAGCAATAGCTTCTGATTGGTTGAAACTGGCGGAGTCGGCACCGATAACCAGACCGGGTTGCCTTAAACGTATCTTGCCGTTTAACTCGATGACAGCCTGAAGTCGGTCATAGATGCCGTTTTCAGCCTTCAGCCATATATTGTCATAACGGATGTCTATGCCGTTGCTAATGCTTGTTTGTTGCGTATCGTTATTAAATTCAGCATTGCCGGCACTGAGTATCAGGCTGCCATCTGTTATGGCTGGTGGCAGGTCTTCATCGACATATAGACCACAACAAGCATCAGGAACCTGGGCAAGTTGCTCCGTGTTCAGATTATCCAGGCTGACCCAGTTTTCCAGCGATACATCTGAAGCTGTAGATTGAGAAGCCTGTTGAGCTAGTGAGGGATTAACTAAGAATAGTGCGATTGCCGTAGACAGTGTTGTAATGTGCAAATTAGAAAATGACATAAGTCTGGGGAAATCAAGCCGCTTGGTTTTGCAGGTCACTTCTAAAATCCGGGTCGTATAGGCATAATTGATTTTAATTACTCTTATTCAGCTAAACAAGGGAAGCGCAGGAGAAGTATGTCTGGGGGCTTAGAAACAGATAGTTTATTCACAGATAGTCAGCAACGTGCCCAGGCTCTGCAAAATTGGTTTTTATCCCTGCTTGTTGATCTTTCGCCGGAAACAGAAGCCGGGAAATTTAAATTCAGTCTTGTTCAGGGTGATGCCAGTTTTCGGCGTTATTTCCGCGCTCAGGGCGATCAGACATCCTATATTTTGGTTGATGCACCACCCGCTAAGGAAGATAGCCGTCAATTTGTCAGTATTGCCAGATTGTTCGCTCAGCAGGGGGTTCAAGTCCCTGTGGTTCACCAGGCGGATTTTGAGCAAGGCTTTCTTTGCCTGTCAGACTTTGGGGATACGCTGCTTTGGTCAAAACTGAACCAGATTCAAACGGTAGGGCTTGCTGACACAGAGGCGACCACTTTTTATCACAAAGCTTTTGAACAGTTGTTGCTGATTCAGCATGTTCCCACACAAAAATTACCTTTATTTTCCGCAAGTCTGTTGCAACAGGAGATGGCATTATTCAGAAACTGGTTTTGTGAAGGTATTTTGAATTTAAAACTCAATGAGAAAGATGATGAAATCCTAAGTCAGGCTTTTGACTTGTTAAGCCAATCGGCATTATCTCAGAAACAGCTGTGCGTGCACCGGGATTATCATTCAAGAAACCTGCTTTATCTTGAAGCCGATTCATCGATAGGCGTTATTGATTTTCAGGATGCCGTGCAAGGCCCTTATAGTTACGATCTGGTTTCATTGTTGAAAGACTGTTATATCGCCTGGCCATTATCTCAGGTGCAAAGTTGGGCTTTGGCATACAGGGAATTGGCCGTGCAACACAAACTTTTCGATGTTGAAGAAAATGTTTTTTTAAGGAATTTTGACTTAATGGGAGCACAACGGCATTTGAAAGCAATAGGCATTTTTTCACGTTTATGTTTACGTGATCAGAAAATTACTTACCTGGCTGATATTCCCCGGACTTTATCTTATCTACACCAGGTGTGCGCAGAATACGCTGAATTGAAGAGTCTGCATGCCTGGCTGGAAGTTAATGTCATGCCGGATGTAGAGACTAAAATTTTATCCTTTGCCAACTCTGACAGTAGAGCCAAGATTCGTGACAAGGATATAAAAGCATGAAGGCCATGATACTGGCAGCAGGCAAAGGGGAAAGAATGCGACCCCTGACTGTAAGCACTCCCAAACCGCTATTGTCTGCGGGAGGGAAACCCTTAATTGAATATTTGATAGAGAGTCTGTGTAAAGCAGGCTTTACTGATCTGGTGATTAATCATGCCTGGCTGGGTGAACAAATTGAGGATGCGTTGGGAGACGGCAGCCGTTTTGGTGTAAACATAGTTTACTCGGCCGAAGGTGAACCTTTAAATACGGCCGGAGGTATCATCAAAGCGTTGCCAGTTTTAGGAAGTGAACCTTTTGTTCTGGTGAACGGTGATATCTGGACCGATTATTCTTTTTCTGCCTTAAAGGCTTATTCAGATATGCAACAATTTGCTCATTTGGTTATGGTACCTAATCCCCCGCAACATTCTGCAGGGGATTATATTTTGGAAGCTAAAGGTGGGCTAAAGTTGAAAGATTCGAATTTATCACAGGAAACATTAACCTACAGTGGTATTGCGGTATTACACCCCCAACTATTTGAGAATTTATCTGTTGAAAAGTGTCCCTTGGCTCCTTTATATGAAAAAGCAATCAAGCAGGGCAAAGCCAGTGCCGAGTTTTATCCGGGGGAGTGGTTCGATATTGGTACGGTTGATCGTTTAAAGGCGCTTGATGTTAAGCTTTCTAATCTGAAAATTTAAAAAATACATAGGGGTAAGCGTGAAAAAAAAATTCCTTGAAGTTGATCGAGAAAAACGCCGACAGCCCGGACATTTGTTTCAGGATGCTGCTGAAGACAGATTCCATGCCCGCCATGGTGAAAAACCTGCACAGGCAGAGGCTCAGATTAAATCGGCTTCTTACCGCCTGGCATTCGATGATATTGATTACCTGTTAGCGGATAAACAACGCCCCGTGCGCTTATTACTCGAACTGGATAAACCAGAGGCAGCCATGAAAGCACATGGCATTGAACATACGGTAGTGCTCTTTGGCAGTGCACGAACACAGGAAACTAATGCTTACTATCAACAGGCGAAAGAGCTGGCAGCGCTTATTTCAAACAGATCTGGTTGTGATAAATGTCCAGAATTATATGTTGTGACCGGGGGCGGGCCAGGCATTATGGAAGCTGCCAATCGTGGTGCCAGTGAAGCAGGAAAAGAATCGGTTGGTCTGAATATTGTATTGCCTCACGAACAATTTCCAAATTCCTATATCACGCCTGAGCTTTGTTTTCGTTTTCATTATTTCGCCATTCGTAAGATGCATTTCTTATTAAGAGCTCGGGCTATTGTGGCTTTCCCGGGAGGCTTTGGTACCATGGATGAAATTTTTGAAGCCTTGACGCTGGTGCAGACCGGGAAAGTTGAACCACTACCGATATTGTTATTCGGCAGTGAGTATTGGCAGAGGCTGATTAATTTTGATGTTTTTATCGATGAGGGTATGGCAAGCCCCGAAGATATGGAACATTTTGCTTTTGTTGATGATGTTGAAGAAGCCTGGAATATTATTCGGCAGTCTATGGTAGATGAAGAATAATTATTTAATCCTCGGTAAAAAAATTTATAAAGGTCAGACAATAATAAACAGGACAGCTTCATATTAAAGATGAAAGCTGTCCTTTTTTTAGTCTATTTAAATTTCTAATTTATCTTGTGGCAGGCAACTGAGAGCCAGATAAGTCATCTGGAATACTTCGCTCCAGTCTTACTGTGTGATGCAATGTACCAATTCCTTCAATACTTGCCCTGATCGTCTCACCATCGACCAGATAACCTGATCCAGTCGCACGTTCAACCCTGCCGGCACCTGTCCCACCGGAAGTTCCGCTTTGCAATACATCGCCAGGGAATATCGTAATCAAAGATGACGCATATTCGATAAGTTCAGGAATATTATGAATCATGTCTCCAGCCCTGGCTTCCTGGACAGTGACACCATCGATCACCAGCGTCTGATGCAGACGCTCCATGGGGTCGCCATAGAATTCTTTTGGCACAATCCATGGCCCATGCGGCGCAAAGGTGTCATGACCCTTACTGACAAACCAGTCTGTCCCGCCATTAAAACCACCTGCGGGACGACCGCCACGGTCAGAAATATCCATGGCAACCATATAACCGAATACATGGTCATAAGCCCTGCTGGCAGAAATATATTTTCCTGAACGGCCGAAAACGATAGCCATTTCTACTTCCCATTCTATGCTGTCACGGCCATAAGGCATGATGATGTCTTCACCATCACCGATGATCGCACCGCGCGTTGGTTTGAGGAACAAATAGGGGACTCCCCGGTTAACCTGACGTTCACGTGTCATGGCAGCCTGTTCTTCCTCGCTGCAGCCTTCACAGGCGTGGGTATAGAAATTGACGGCTGCATTCATCAGTTTGCTTGGATACTGAATCGGCGCCATGATGTCTACGGTCTCAACCGGATGTATAAAATTTCTGCCAGAACTGCTGTTGAGCAAATCTTCTTCCACCAACCAATTCACAATTTCATAAATACGGTATTTCAAGCCATATTCATATTGCGCGATAAGGCCCAACATATCTTCAGGCATACTCACAGCGCTGTATCGTGGAATCAGTTCCAGCGCATGGTTGGCGGCATTGAGCTCAACGATCAGCTCATCGTTTTGAAGTACCAGACCAACAGTCGGAATATCATCAATAGCGAAGGTGCCGACCTTGAATGGCATGACCGGTTCCAGATCCTGGGCTGAAACCTTGATTGGATTGGCAATAATTGCCAGCGCGACAACAAGTGCCAGATTGAATAAGGATTTTCTTATCATTTTTAACTCCTTTGCAGGGTTTAATTTGCAGGAACTTAATTAGGTGAGCAGGCTTTTCATGTATTATTTTATTCGGCCTGTTGCTAAGACAGATAAAAGATAGCGGTCAGCTTGGTAACTTGTCCAGCTTTTTGCGAGCCAAGGCTAAGATATAAATAAGGGCGTGCAGTAAGCGCTTTATCTATATAATAGCTCCTGTGTCTGATTAACAGTGCAGGTTGAATTAGTGCAGGATACTCTATTTTACGTTCATGATCCGATGTGCAGCTGGTGCTGGGGATTCGAGCCTGCCCGCCGGGAGATATTTGATGCTATTTCAGGAAAACTGCAAATTCGCAGTTTGCTCGGTGGCCTCGCCCCGGACACTGATTTGCCCATGCCGGAAGAAATGCGACAGAAGCTGCAGTCAACCTGGAAGCGAATCGAGCAGGTAATACCGGGTACGCGTTTTAATTTTGATTTCTGGGAGAACTGCTCCCCCAGGCGCTCCACTTACCCGGCTAATCGTGCTGTTATAGCTGCGAGCATGCAAAGTGATGAGTTTGGGCAGAAAATGACGGCACGAATTCAGCAGGCATACTATCTGGAAGCCAGAAACCCATCCGATAACAGTACATTGATTGAACTGGCTGAGGATATTGGTCTTGATGTTGAACTTTTTACAAAGCAGCTTGTTGATGAGTCGATACAACAACGCCTGCTGGCCGAGATTCAGGAAAGCCGACAGCTGGGCATGAATACTTTTCCCAGTCTTGCTGTATTGAAACCTGAGGGATTGCATCATATCAGCCTGAATTATACTGATCCGCAAAGTATGATCATGGAGATTGAAAGCGTTTTAGCTTAGCCAGCGTGCAGGACACTGCTGATTAAACCTTGTACAATGCGCGTCTGTATTTAACAGCCGAATTAGAGCTTATGAATAGTCGCGATTATTTAATTGCACCGTCCATACTTTCCGCAGACTTTGCCCGCCTGGGTGAAGAGGTTGATGCTGTCTTGGCTGCCGGAGCAGATGTCGTGCATTTCGATGTCATGGATAACCACTATGTGCCTAATCTCACGATTGGCCCCATGGTTTGCAAGGCACTCGTGGATTATGGCGTCAAGGCACCGATAGATGTGCATCTGATGGTCTCGCCGGTAGACAGCCTGATTAATGATTTTGCCAAGGCGGGTGCCAGCTATATTACTTTTCATCCTGAAGCCAGTAATCATATTGATCGTTCTCTGGAATTGATTAAATCACATGGCTGCCAGGCTGGATTGGTGTTGAATCCGGCTACACCGCTAAGCTATCTGGAACACGTCATGGATAAGCTTGATATCATTTTATTGATGTCGGTTAATCCCGGTTTTGGTGGCCAGAAATTTATTCCCTCAACCTTGCCTAAACTTGCACAGGTCCGAGATTTGATTGATAGCAGTGGCCGTAATATTCGCCTGGAAGTTGATGGTGGTGTGAGTGTTGATAATATCGCTGAAATTGCAAAAGCGGGTGCAGATATGTTCGTGGCCGGTTCCGCGATTTTTGGTAGTGAAGACTATCAGGCAACTATTACAAGGATGCGAGCGGAACTTGAGCGGTCATGAATATCCAGGAGTTCAATGACCTTGCGAGCCAGGGCTATAACCGTATTCCTCTGGTTCGGGAAGAGCTTGCCGACCTGGAAACGCCACTCAGTGTTTATTTAAAACTTGCCAAAGGCCCATACAGTTACTTTCTTGAATCCGTTCAGGGTGGTGAGAAATGGGGGCGCTATTCAATTATTGGACTCCCTTGTCACACAGTCATCAAAGTCACTGGCAATGATTTCAGGCTTGAAAAGAATGGTGAGCTGCTTGAGCAGCATGAAACTACCGATCCCTTTGTCGATATAGAAAAGTTTCAACAGCAATACAAGATTCCCGAACTGGATGGTTTGCCGCGTTTTAATGGTGGTCTGGTTGGTTGTTTTGCTTATGACAGTGTGCGTTATGTTGAGCATAAAGTAGCAAACAGTGCGCCGCCTGATAGTGTTGGTACGCCTGATATTGTGCTGATGGTTTCTGAAGAGGTGATCGTATTTGATAACCTGCGTGGCACGATTTCATTACTGGTATATGCGGATCCATCTGAAAGTGAGGCTTTCGAAAAAGCAGAAGCTCGCCTGGCTGACTTGACCAATGAGTTGCATAAGCCATTGGACCCGGCCTTGTTCAGGCCAGTGCCACAAAGTGGAGAAATTGATGAAGAGAGCTTTGTCTCTAGTTTTGGGGAACAGGCCTACCAGGATGCAGTCGAAAAAATTAAAGACTATATTTATGCTGGAGATGCTTTTCAGGTGGTGCTGGCGCAAAGAATGAGCATCCCTTTTAAAGGTGAAGCCATTAATGTTTACCGTGCCCTGCGGCAGTTAAATCCTTCGCCTTATATGGTTTTCATGGATTTTGAGGATTTTCATATTGTCAGTGCTTCGCCTGAAATTCTGGCAAGAGTAGAGGAAGGGCATATTACTGTCAGACCATTGGCCGGGACACGTCGCCGTGGACATACTGAAGAAGAAGACCTGGCACTGGAAAAAGACCTGTTGGCAGATGAAAAAGAAAAAGCCGAGCATTTAATGTTGATTGATCTGAGTCGCAATGATGCAGGCCGTGTGTCAAAAACCGGATCGGTAGAAGTCACCCGTAAAATGTTTGTTGAACGTTATTCGCATGTGATGCATATAGCGTCCAATGTTGAAAGTGAAATCGCAGATGGGAAAACCGCACTGGATGTTCTGAAAGCAACCTTGCCGGTTGGCACCTTGAGTGGCGCCCCCAAGGTGAGAGCCATGGAAATTATTGACGAATTTGAACCGGTAAAACGCGGTGTTTATGGGGGTGCCATGGGCTATCTCTCATGGAACGGCAATATGGATATGGCAATAGCTATTCGTACGGCAGTCATCAAGGACAATACGCTTTATGTTGAAGCCGGAGCGGGAATAGTTGCCGATTCAGTCCCCAGTCTGGAATGGAAGGAAACCATGAATAAAGCCCGTGCGCTGTTTCAGGCAGTCAAACTGGCCGAAGAAGGAATGTAGCGATGCTGGTCATGATAGATAACTACGATTCCTTTACCTATAACCTGGTTCAGTATTTTGGTGAGCTGGGGATGGAAATTGCGGTTTATCGTAATGATGAAATTACAATTAGTGAGCTGGAGGACCTTCAGCCCAGTCACATTGTTGTTTCGCCTGGTCCCTGTACACCGCAGGAAGCCGGTATATCGGTTGAGGTGATAAAACACTTTGCCGGTAAAGTGCCACTGTTGGGTGTGTGCCTGGGGCATCAAAGTATTGGAGAGGCCTTCGGTGGCAAAACAGTTAGAGCCAAACAGGTAATGCATGGCAAACTGTCTGACATTCATCATGATGGGAAGGGGGTGTTTAATGGATTACAGACGCCTTTTGAAGCAACACGTTATCATTCGCTGGTGGTTGAGCAGGAATCCCTGCCGGACTGCCTGGAAGTAAGTGCCTGGACGCTTGATGATAACGGAGAGCATGAAGAGATAATGGCACTAAGGCATAAAGAGCTGCCAATAGAAGGTGTACAATTCCACCCAGAGTCCATTCTGACGCAACATGGGCATGCCATGTTGAAGAATTTTCTGAACGCTTAAATTATTGTTGCACTCAGGAATCGTGCTGAAGATATACGAGGAAGCCAGGTGGAAAAACCGACAATCTTAAAAAATATTCTGCAACGTAAGCAGGAAGAAGTTGCTTCACGTAAAAAGCAACGTTCAATTTCCGAGCTGGAAAAAGTTATCAAAGGGATTGATAAACCGCGTGGCTTTACCCGGGCTATCGTAAAGCAAATAAAACGCAAACGACCGGCTGTTATTGCAGAAATTAAAAAAGCTTCACCCAGCAAAGGCCTGTTACGGGAGAATTTTCACCCGGGAAACATTGCGCAAAGTTATGCAGAAAATGGAGCCACTTGCCTTTCGGTATTAACTGATATTGATTTTTTTCAGGGGCATGATGATTATTTAAAGGAAGCCAGAGCAGCGTGTTCTCTGCCGGTGATAAGAAAGGACTTTATGATAGCCCCCTATCAGCTTGTAGAGTCTCGCAGTCTTGGGGCAGATTGTATTTTGTTGATAGTTGCAGCTTTGGATGAAAAGCAATTACCCGAGCTGGCAGCATGCGCTAAAGAGCAGGACCTGGATTGTTTTATTGAAGTACATAACCAGCCTGAGTTGGAACGGGCACTGGAATTGAAGCCGGAACTGATTGGTATCAATAACCGGGATTTACACAGTTTTAGTACCAGTCTGGATACCACTTATGACTTGCTTGAAAAGATCCCTGAGGGAACGGCTATCGTTACTGAAAGTGGCATTCTGACACGGCAGGATGTTGATGAAATGATTCAGCACGATGTTTACGGCTTTCTGGTTGGTGAGGCTTTCATGCGGGCTGCTGATCCGGGCCAGAAATTAAAAGAGCTGTTTTTTTATGGTTAAGTTGCTCTGAAGCCTCAATAACTTCAATTAGTGATATGAGCGAAGTCTAGATGAGGCAAAAGTCATTTTTAGTGAATGAGTTTACAAAGCAGTAAACGATTGAACAAAAAATGACTTTTAACGAAATATTGACGAGCGCAATAGCTAATCAGCGGGTGCCGAAGACGACAATAGTTCTATCAGCCCCTGTTCTTCAAGGTCTTTTAAAACCCGACCAGCCATTTCTCTTGAGCAATTTACAATCCTGCCCAATTCCTGGCGGGTGATTTTAATCTGCATGCCATCAGGGTGAGTCATGGCATCAGGTTCTCTACTTAAGGTAAGCAGCTGACTGGCGATACGACCTGTTACATCAAGAAAGGAAAGATCAGCAATACGTTGTGTGGTATTACGGAGGCGATGAGCCATTTGCTCACCGATGGTATAAAGTATTTCAGGATGCTATTTACTGTATTCACTGAAATTGGAATAGGATATTTCGGCTATCTCGGTTTCTGTGCGGGTTCTGACACAAGCACTGCGAGACTCCCCGGTTTCGAACAGACCCATCTCACCAAAGAAATCCCCGGGATTTAAATAAGTAATAATTGCTTCTTTACCTTCTTCATCTTCCAGGATAACGGACATTGATCCACTGATGATGTAGTAGAGAGTTTCAGATTTATCGCCTTCATGAATGACCGTAGTCTTATTAGAAAATTTGCGGCGATGTGCATGACTTAAAAAGTTTTCAAGATCATTGATATGAGGGGTGATTGCCATCAATGCCATGAATAACTCCTAATGTTCATATTGATTGATCAAGAATAAATCATTTTTATGCGCTATTGTACTGCTATTTTTATTCTTTCCAAGTGAACCTTTTCTGGTCAGGATTATAAACTGGAGCTGTGAGATAATAGAACGTCTAGTAAGTTTCCGGTTGAGTAATATGAAAGCAAAAATCAAATGGTTGGAAGAAGCTCAGATGGATGGCGAGTCGGGTAGTGGTCACCATATCAACATAGATGGCCCTGAATCTATCGGAGGACGTAATCAGGGTATGCGACCAATGGAAATGATGTTGATGAGTGTTGGAGCCTGTTCAACAGTGGATGTGATCAGTATATTGAAAAAAGCCCGACAGGATGTTACTGATTGTGTTGTTGAGCTTGAGGGTGAGCGAGCCGATGCTATACCGGCTGTATTTGAAAAAATTCACTTACATTTCAAAGTTAGCGGAAATAATCTGGATGAGAGTAAAGTAAAGCGGGCGGTGGAATTATCGGCAGAAAAATATTGCTCAGCTTCAATCATGCTAAAAAATGCCGGCGTTATTTTAAGCCACAGTTTTGAACTGCTGGATTGAATCAGCCCGTTTGAGCGCTAGAGTCGATAAACGGTTTTTTTCATCACCTGCGACATGAGAGTCATGGCCTGCCTGACTGGCGGGGGTAAACTTTGTGCTCCAGCATTTTCTGCCATGGTCGCGTGTTGTCCCTCATCAATTAACATACGTTCCAGAATAGCCCGACTTTTTTCATCTTGCTCCGGCAGCGTTGCCAAATGTTCGTTGATATGTTCGCAAACCTGATTTTCAGTTTCGGCAACAAAGCCAAGGCTCCACTTGTCGCCGACAAGACCGGCAGCAGCACCTATACCATATGACATGACATACCAGAGTGGGTTTAACAGGCTGGGTTGGCTATTGAGTTCACTAAGACGATTTTCACACCAGCTCAGATGATCAATTTCTTCATCGGCAGCCTGTTGCATCTGTGCTTTGACTTCAGGCAGTCTGGCTGTCAAAGCTTGTCCCTGATACAGGGCCTGAGCGCAAACTTCGCCAGTATGATTAATGCGCATTAAGCCAGCGCTATGTTTTCGCTCCGAATCCTCCAGTTCACTTTCAGTTTTGGCAGCAGCAGGGTTGGGTCGGCTGGCAGTTACTGAACCGGGAAGCAGCGTTTTTAAGGCCTGGTCGAATTGTTTAATCAGCTTGTCTGTCATGTTGCCTTGCATGTTAAACACCTGTTTGTTTTAAACCTGCTGTTCTCTGTTAATGGCACGATAAGCGATATCTGTCCGGTAGTATACATCGTCCCAGTTAATTTGCTCGACCAGCTTGTAGGCGGCCTGTTGCGCGTCCGTTACGGAGTCTCCCATTGCAGTGGCACATAAGACTCGCCCGCCGTTAGTGATAATCTCGCCATTTTGTTCCGCGGTGCCGGCATGAAAGATTTTTTTGCTGTTATCCTGTGCAGTGTCCAGCCCGGATATAGTTTTACCTTTGGCATAAGCGTTAGGGTAACCGCCCGCTGCTAGAACGACACCAACTGCTGGTCGTGAATCAAAGGAAATACTCATGTCGTCAAGTTTTCCGTTTAACGCTGCCTGACAAAGTTCAATAAGATCACTTTGCAAACGCATCATGACCGGTTGGGCTTCAGGATCACCAAAGCGGCAGTTAAACTCAACAACCTTTGGCTGGCCGTCGGGGCTGATCATCAATCCGGCATAGAGAAAGCCAACATAAGTATTTCCTTCCGCGGCCATGCCTTTTACGGTAGGAATAATCACTTCCTGCATAATGCGTTCATGGATTTCAAGTGTTACCACTGGCGCCGGAGAATAAGCACCCATACCACCGGTATTGGGACCGAGATCCCCATTGTCTCGGGCTTTATGATCCTGGGAAGACGCAAAGGGTAGGGCTGTATTACCGTCAACCAGCGCAATAAAGCTGGCTTCCTCACCCCGCATAAATTCTTCGATGACTACCCGATGACCCGCCTCACCAAAGCTGTTGCCTGAGAGCATGTCTTTAACTGTCTCTTCTGCTTCATCCATGGTCTGGGCAATGATGACACCCTTGCCTGCCGCCAGACCATCGGCCTTTATCACGACGGGCAGACTTTGGGTTTGTAAATAAGCAAGAGCCTGATCAATTTCAGTGAAGTTTGAGTATGCAGCCGTTGGAATATTGTGGCGGTGTAAAAAATCCTTGGTAAACGCTTTTGAGCCTTCCAGCTGGGCTGCTCCCTGACTTGGGCCGAAACAGAAAAGACCTTGCTCACTGAAGTAATTGACGATACCGGCAACCAGAGGCGCTTCCGGTCCGATAATAGTCAGTTCAACCTGGTTATCCTTTGCAAAATCAGTCAGCGCAGCAAAGTCCATAGGATCAAGTGCTACATTTTCAATATTGGCTTCATGGGCTGTCCCGGCGTTGCCGGGGACGACATACACCATATTGACCTGCGGTGACTGGATCGCTTTCCAGGCCAGGGCGTGCTCTCTGCCGCCACTGCCGATAATCATTACTTTCATTCGTTATTTGATTCCAAATTTTTCAGATAAATATTAGTGCCTGAAATGCCGCATGCCGGTAAAGACCATTGCCATATCAGCGGCATCAGCTGCGTCGATAACCTGCTGGTCGTTAACAGAACCACCAGGCTGAATTACCGCTGTAATACCTGCTTCGGCAGCGGCTTCAACGCCATCGCTGAAGGGGAAAAAGGCATCCGAAGCCATTACTGAGCCAGCAACCTGCAAGCCTTCATCGGCTGCTTTGATACTGGCTATTCTGGCGCTGTAAACCCGGCTCATCTGTCCGGCGCCGATACCAATGGTTTGGTTATTTTTTACGTAAATGATGGCATTGGATTTCACAAATTTTACGACCTTCCAGGCAAACAGCATGTCTGAGATTTCTGTTGGTGTAGGCTGACGTTTAGTCACTATCTTGAGGTCTGATTCAGTGATGACACCGGTATCCAGATTTTGTACCAGTAAGCCACCTTTCACCCGTTTATAGTCAAGACTGTCACTTTGCTCATTATCCCATTCACCGCAACTGAGCAGACGCAGGTTGGCTTTGGCGCTGACGACCTGAGCGGCTGCTTCCGATACTGATGGCGCAATAATGACTTCGGTAAACTGGCGTTCAGTAATAGCACGGGCAGTTGCTTCGTCCAGTTCACGATTAAAGGCAATAATGCCACCAAAAGCCGATGTGGGATCAGTCTGATAGGCTTTTTCGTAAGCACCGAGAATATCTTCAGCAGTGCCTACCCCACAGGGGTTGGCATGTTTGACGATAACGCAGGCTGGCTTGGTGAAACTTTTAACGCATTCCAGTGCTGCATCTGTATCAGCAATATTGTTGAATGAAAGTGCCTTGCCTTGGAGTTGCACTGAGGTGGAAATACTGGCTTCAGTATTTTTTTCTTCAACATAAAAGGCGGCCTGCTGATGCGGATTTTCGCCGTAACGCATGTCCTGTTTTTTAATGAACTGGGCGTTGTAGGTGCGGGGGAATTCACTGTCACCTTCTATTTTTCCAAGATAGTTAGCAATAGCCCCATCGTATTGGGCTGTATGCTCGAAGGTTTTAACCGCCAGATCAAAACGTGTTGCCTGACTGAGCTGCTGATTGTTGTCCTGTAATTCGGTAATGATGCTGTCATAGTCAGTCGGGTCAACAACAACGCCGACGTGGGCATGGTTTTTTGCTGCTGCCCGGAGCATGGTGGGACCACCGATATCAATATTTTCAATTGCAGTGGGGAGGTCGCAGTCCGGTTTGGCAATGGTTTCCTGAAACGGGTAGAGGTTCACGACGACCATGTCGATCGGCGGAATGTCATGTTCCTGCATGACAGCATCATCGGTGCCACGCCGGGCCAGAATGCCGCCATGTACTTTTGGATGCAGGGTTTTAACACGGCCATCCATCATTTCAGGAAAGCCTGTGTAATCGGCAATCTCGGTAACGGCTATCCCTTGTTCACTGAGAAGTCTGTAGGTCCCGCCGGTTGAAAGTAACTCTATGCCTTGTTTTGCCAGAGCGGCGGCAAATTCCTTGATGCCAGATTTATCGGAAACACTAAGAAGGGCACGTCTTACCGGGGTCCAGTTGCTTGCTGTCATGAATATTACTTGTCCTGTAATGGGTGAATTGAAGGGTTAATCTATTAATTTGTACTGTCTTAATTTTTTTCGCAGTGTGCCCCGGTTCAAGCCCAGCATGGCCGCAGCTTTACTCTGGTTGCTACGTGCATGCTTCATAACGACTTCCAGCATTGGGGCTTCAACTTCACCAAGCACCATATTATAAAGGTCACTGATATGCTCATGATCTACCTGGGTTAAATATTCTTCCAGGGCTTCATTGACACACTGTTTCAGGGTCTGGGGTCTGTCTTCACTCATGCGGCAGCTCTCTTGCAGGGAAAGTCTTGCAGATTTGAAAAATAATTAGTCAGAGCAGCAAGTTGTTGTTTCGGTTCATCAAGCTTATTAAAAGCGGCTCTGAAAGAAAGAGATTCGGATAAATTCTGGCAATACCAGGCAACATGTTTTCGCGCAATCAGCGTCCCTTTAAAATCACCATAAAAATCGTACAGATTTTGCAGGTGACCGAGAATTAAATTGAGTTGCTCACTTAAAGAGGGCTCAGCTTCAAGTTGCCGGTATTTAAGATAATGATCAATCTGCTGAAAAATCCAGGGTCGCCCCTGTGCCGCCCGCCCAATCATGACACCGTCAGCCTTTGTGTAAGAGAGTACGGCGGCAGCTTTTTGTGGACTCAAGATATCACCATTGGCAAATACCGGGATATCGACGCTTTGCTTGATTGCTGCAATGGTGTCGTATTCGACTTTACCCCTGAACATGCATTCGCGGGTACGGCCATGCACGGCAAGTGATTTTATACCCGCATCTTCAGCAATTCTGGCGATCGTGCTGCCATTGCGATTGGCAGGGTTCCAGCCGGTGCGGATTTTTAATGTGACCGGAACTTCAACAGCCTGTACGACTGAATTTAAAATTTCAGCGACCAGTTGCTCATCTTTCAGTAATGCCGAACCGGCAGCTTTCTTCAATACTTTTTTAGCGGGACAGCCCATATTGATATCGATGATCTGGGCACCTTGTTTGACATTAAGCCTGGCTGCCTCTGCCATCATGGCTGGGTCTGAACCTGCAATCTGAACAACTCGGGGTGAGAGTTCGCCATCATGGTGGCGTCTCAGGCGATTTTTTTCGCTGTTCCAGAGTCTCGTATTACTGGTCAGCATTTCAGAAGGGGTGAGAGCCGCGCCATGTTCACGGCATAATGAACGGAAAGGCTGGTCAGTGACACCAGCCATAGGGGCAAGTACTACCTGAGAGTTAAGTGTGTAGGGCCCAATCTGGATCACTTAAGTAAGTAGCCTGTAAGAAAAAGCGAAGCTGAGCATTCTACTAAAAAAGTTGATGCGTTTAAATGAACGCTTGTTTAAGTGTTATTGCGTCAAGGCGTACGCAAAGTTAATGAGTAGTTGATGGCTTCCGGCCCCGGGTCGCTGATTTCCAGGCGGACCTGTATGGAAGAATTAGCCGGTAAACGGGTGAACTGCTGAAGTTCGGGGTCAAGATATTCTTCAGGGCGGAATAATCGATTAGCCACCAGCCTTCGATTCAGGTCAGAGAAGTTTAATTCGACCAGCGGAAAGATTTGTTCAAACTCAGCGGTATTCCGGAAGATAAAATCTATTTGTAAGGCATCGGCAATGGATGGGTGGCTGTTAACCAGCAGTTCGTCTGTAGAAAATAAACTTAAATCAAAGCGTTCGACAGTCGGACAGTCAGCATATTTACAGACAAATCCAGTCAGTGCAGCAAAACGGTCATCTCGCAGGTAATCATCAATATTTTTCCAGGCATATTGGCCAGCCAGCATGAGCAGAAGCAGAAAATTGGCAGAGAATAACAGGAAGGTAAATAGTGCCGTACGCTCATACTGACGGTAAATGGGAATAGGTTCTTCGATGAGGGTGGGTATGGCATTGTCACCATCATTATTTAGGGAATCCTCATCATACAGAGACTCCAGGCTCTGCAGTTCAGCTTTCCTGTCGCTGGTTTTAGTTACGGAAACAGCTTTGGCGCTATGCTCAAGCTTACTTTCACTTTCTAATGCGCCTTGAGGATCATCTATTTCTGACTCTGACTCTGACTCGAACGGCTGCACACTGTCGGCACTAATTTCCTCTTCTATTTCTTCTTCATACAGGTTTATGCCATTGTCAGCAGTTAGCAGTGTTTCTTTAGGAGGGAGCTCGTTTTCATCAATGTTCGTTGTTTCTGCTGATGTTTCAGTTGTTGTTTCAGCAGCTTCCTGTTCGATTTTATCCTCTGCATCTTCTTCCTCAGAAATTTCTGTGTCTGGATCAAGAAAGTCCGAGTCGATGCTTTCAAGTTCTTCATCGTCTTTCTCATCGTCGTCAGTTGTTGTCAGATATTCTTCTGCATCTTCCTCGAGATCGGTATAAGTTTCACTGTCCAGACCTTCTTCATGAACCGGATCAATATCTTCATCGCTATTCAGACTATCATTGGTTTCATCCAATTTGCCTGTGTATCGCTGTTTCGCCTGTTCGTTGGTCTGCTCAAGATATGCATAGTAATCGTCCAGCTCACTTTTTGGTTCCGGGCTAAGAAGTTTCTCAGCATCAGGATGAGCAATATCCTCTTCTTCAAAAAATAACTGTTGCTCCAGAGCAGAAAATACCTGCAGGCAAAAGCCGCAACGCACTTTGCCTTTGGCAAGCTGCAACTGCTCCTGCGTGATATTAAAAGACGTTTCGCAGTGCGGGCATTGAGTAATAAATGAAGACATGATTCTGTTTAAGTTAGACGTCGCCCGACAATTCTAACCCAGCCATCCTGAGATGTTATGGGTTCAATTTCAAACCAGGGAGCATAAGCCTCCTGTACCGATTCTGCCTGGTCTTCCAGAATGCCAGATAAAAGAATTTCACCATCAGACCTTACCAGTGCAGCAAGGTAGGCGGCTAATTCAATAAGAGGCCCGGCTAATATATTGGCAAGTAGTAAATCGACTGGTTGTATCGCTTTAAGATTGATTTGCCGGACAAATTCCTTGGGTAAATAAACCGGGAAGTTTTTAAGATCAAGCTGGTTTTTTTCACAATTACTTCGGCTGGCAGTTAATGCCTGTGGATCATTGTCGACGCCGATTACCTGCCTGGCACCAAGCAATAAAGCAGCGATACCCAGGATTCCGGAACCACAGCCATAGTCAATGAGATGCTTGTCTTTTAAATTTTGCCGGTCAAGCCAGCTTAAACAAAGCGCTGTTGTAGGATGGGTTCCCGTGCCGAAAGCCAGGCCTGGATCCAGCATAATATTGATGGCTTCAGGCTCGGGCGTTGTTGCCCAACTTGGACAAATCCACAAGTTTTCACCGAAGCGCATTGGTTTGAAATTATCCATCCAGGTGCGTTCCCAGTCTTCATCTTCCAATAAACGGAACTCAAGCGGAGGCAATTTTTTAGGATGATAATCCTGGTTCAGATTTTGTATGAGCTCTTCAGGGTTTATTGTGTTCGGAAAGAGTGCTGTAAGAATAATACTGTCCCAGAGTGGCGTTTCTCCCCTGGCAGGTTCGAACACGGGCTGGTCAGCAGCATCCACCAGAGTGATGGCAAGAGAGTGATGAGCTTCCAGCAGCGATTCAATTTCTGGCGCGAGATCAGGCGTGGTACTCAACTGTAATTGAATCCAGCCCATAACAGAATTGCCCGTGGCTTAAAGCTTAAGCTTTTTTTCCAGATAGTGAATATTGACGCCACCAGCCCTGAAACCCTCATCATGAATAATATCCTGATGTAAGGGAATATTGGTTTTAATGCCATCAATGTGCATTTCTTCCAGTGCGTTAGACATTTTTGCCAATGCTTCATCACGGTCAGCGCCAAAGGAAATTAATTTAGCGATTAGTGAATCATAATAGGGCGGTACGCTGTAGCCGCTGTACATATGAGAATCGACACGTATGCCGTTCCCGCCTGGAGCATGAAAAATATCAACTTTACCTGGACTGGGTAAAAAAGTGACTGGATCCTCGGCATTGATACGGCACTCTATGGCATGGCCTTTTATCGTGATTTCATCCTGAGATACAGACAAAGGCAGGTCAGAAGCAACACGCAGTTGCTCTTTAACGATATCGATACCGGTTATCATTTCCGTGACGGGATGCTCCACCTGAACACGGGTATTCATCTCTATGAAGTAAAAATTTCCATCTTCATAGAGGAACTCAAAAGTCCCGGCACCGCGGTATTTCAAGTTCTGGCAGGCTTTGATGCAGGCTTCCATAATAGCCTGACGTTCTGTGTCGCTGACACCTGGAGCAGGAGCCTCTTCCAAAACCTTTTGATGACGTCGCTGCATAGAGCAATCACGATCGCCCAGGCTGATAGCATTGCCTTTACCGTCGCCAATGACCTGAATTTCAACATGACGGGGATTGCCCAGAAATTTCTCCAGATAGACCATGGGGTTGCCAAAGAAAGTACCGGCTTCGTTCTGGGTCAGTGTAATCATTTTAAGCAGGTCTTCTTCCTTCTCGACCACACGCATGCCGCGTCCACCACCACCAGCCGCAGCCTTTATCATGATGGGATAACCTATTTCGCGGGCTATTTGCAGAGTACGTGCACTGTCCTCGGTTATTGGTCCGTTCGAACCGGGGACGGTGGGAACACCGGCTTTGATCATGGCCTCAATGGCAGCGACTTTGTCGCCCATGATTCTGATGGTTTCTGCTCGGGGACCAATGAAAATGAATCCGCATTTCTCAACCTGCTCAGCGAAATCCGCATTCTCGGATAGAAAGCCGTAACCTGGGTGAACTGCCTGGGCGTCAGTCAGTTCCATGGCACTGATCAGTGCTGGAACATTCAAATAGCTGTCAGCTGATTTGGGTGGGCCGATGCAAACAGACTCATCAGCAAGACGAACATGCATCAAATCCTTGTCAGCGGTTGAATGAACAGCTACGGTTTTTATCCCAAGCTCTTTGCAGGCTCGTAGAATGCGTAGAGCAATTTCGCCTCGATTAGCTATTAATACTTTTTCGATCATAAAAAGGAATCAACCTTGCTGGCTTAAAGAGTAAATAATGGTGAACTTTATTATCAAGAGATCGTAAACAAAGGCTGATCAAACTCAACCGGCTCACCGTCTTCAACTAAAATGGCTTCTATTACGCCACTTTTATCGGCTTCAATCTGATTCATCATTTTCATGGCTTCAACAATACAGATGACATCACCCGCTTTGACCTGCTTGCCGACTTCAGCAAAAGGTGGTGAGGTTGGCGAAGGAGAACGATAAAAGGTGCCAACCATCGGTGATTTGACGACATGACCGGCAGGCGTGCTGGCCTGTTCTGCTGAAGCTTCTGGCGCCGGGCTTGCTGGTACTGCTGAAGCGGGCGCGGCAACAGTTTGAGGTTGAGCTACTTGAACGTGCTGAACACTTGAACCACGGCTGATTCTAACCGCTTCTTCACCTTCCTTGATTTCGATTTCATTAATACCTGATTCTTCCAGCAGTTCGATCAGTTTTTTTACTTTTCTGATATCCATACTTTTTCTCTGTTCTCTTTAGTTGTCTCTTTAATTGATACTTGTTGATTCAGTTTAATTGTCTGCATGCTGCCTGCAAAGCCAGCTCATAACCCTGAGCACCTAGCCCAACGATACAGCCTTTGGCAATATCGGACAGGTAGGAGTGTTTTCTGAAATCTTCTCTGGCATGAACATTAGATAAATGCACTTCAATAAATGGAATTTCAACACCCAGTAAGGCATCACGCAAAGCGATACTGGTATGAGTAAATGCACCAGGGTTTAAGATGATAAAAGCCACGCCGTCTTTTTTTGCCTGGTGTATGCGCTCAACTAATGTGTGCTCAGCGTTGCTTTGTAAAAAATCAATATTCACCTTTGCCGCTTTTGCCTGTTCCAGTAAAACAGTATTGATATCTTCCAGGCTTTGCGAGCCGTAGATTTCAGGTTCTCTTTCTCCAAGAAGGTTAAGGTTTGGACCATTGATTACGAGAATTGTCGTCATGTGTCACTGTTCGTGTAGATAATCAAAGAATTGGCAACGTATTTTACGATTTTAGCAGCAAATGTCAGCTAATTTTACGATTTTTTGTAATAAAGTTCTGCCTGATAAGCCTTTTTATGCTTTTTTCAAGCAACTTTATCAGTCAAAGATAGCCTGAAAGCCAGGTCACAGGCAAAACTAGTGTTTGCCTGAAACTGATTAATCACGGCGTAGTTTGCTGGAAATGGCAATGGGCGTGGGGCAAAACAGCACGATGATGTACGAGGAGATCAGGAAGGTGACTATTGCAGCAGCCTGAATCACCAAAGATACTTTTTCACTGATCACGCCTGATTGGCTGGCAACAAAAGCAATTAAGAGAGAAAACTCGCTGATTTGACCCAATCTCAGGCCCGCGTCCCAGGCCAGATTGTTTCTTTCACTGAATTGCTTGAGCAGGTAATTAAAAACCACGGGTTTGATGCTTAAAGCCAAAGCCGCCAACAATAGTGCAGGCCACATTATTTCACTGAGTAGTGAAATATTGAATTGTGCGCCAAGCGAGAAAAAGAAAAGAATCAGAAAGAAGTCTCTTAAAGGCTTGAGATTGATAGCGATATATAGGGCGATCGGTGTGGTAGCAAGAGATACCCCGGCGATGAATGCGCCAATTTCAGCAGACAGGCCCAGAAGGGAAGCGGTTTCAGCGACTCCCAGACACCAGCCGATAGCTAAAAGAAAAATATACTCCTTGAACTGGTCGAATCGGGCAATCAGCTTAATTAAGAGGTATTGGGTAACGATGTATGCAGCAAAAATTAGTAGAGGTAGCGCCAGCAACACCCGTAATGCTGTAGCCTTTTCAAAGGTGCCTGAATCCAGAAATACCAGAATAAAAATGGCGATAAAATCCTGTAGCAGTAAAATGCCAACCATGATTTCTCCCATGTGTTTTTGATGCAGAACGGTGGTTGGCAGTAATTTGATACCGATGATTGTGCTGGAAAAAATCATGCTGAAGCCGATAACCAGACTTTCAATGCTGGAAAAAGCAAAGAGCAAGCCTGTACTGTAACCAATCAGTATAAAAACCAGTGCACTTGCCATGGTTACCAGAAAGGTTTTCCTTAAGGTGGCAAGTAATTTGGCCGGTTGCATGTCAAGGCCAAGCAGAAATAACAAGAATATAATTCCAAATTCCGAAATATCAGTCAGAAGACTGGGATCGGAAATATACTCCAGCCCAAAAGGTCCCAGCAGCACACCCAGAATGATATAGGCAACCAGCAGCGGCTGCCGGAAAAACAGTGCCAATGTGCTTAATATTGCAGCGCCACTGAAAATCAGAAAGAAAGAAAAAAGCAGGGAGTCTGATCCCATAGCCGGTCCCTTAGGTTTATAGTCATTTTGACTATAGACAGTTACGCATGGTGAAACAAGGCAATGCTTAATAACTGGGAAGAGAGAGTTCTTTAAATCAGATTATTTCGAGATTTAATTCTTTGAATTGCATTGGATAACAATAGTTATCCTCGGCACAGCCCTGGTAGTTGAGTTGTAAAGAAAGTTTATTGCCCGCACTGTCGGGATCAAAAGGTATGCGTATAAGTAATTGTTCATAATAAACTTCGACTGCCCCAAAAAAGTCATCTTCAGTCTGAATGCCGACTGGAATGACTGGATTACCTAGGTTATTACCCGCCTCCATAAAGCCTAGACTTTTCCGGTAAAGATAATAGCCGTCTTCGATCTCCCAGCGTAAGACCAGCGTATTGGGGGCTTCTATATAGGCACTCAGGGCAAAGGCGGAATCGGCAGGTAAAACTGATTGAATAGCTGAAGTGGCCAGACTGGCAGGGCTGTTATTGTTTAAAAGGCCCCCAGCGTTATTTAAGGTAGAAGTGTTATCAAGCAATTGAGCGCTAAGGCCTGTCGAAAAGAAGACAAGGCTAAGAGCGGCGATTTTTTTGAGTATGGTAAGCATAGGTTCTCACCTTACAGCTTATTTTTGATAGCGCTCGAAAATCAGTGTGGCGTTGGTGCCGCCAAAGCCAAAGCTATTAGACATAATAGTATTCAGCTCGACATCATCCTTACGTTCCAGGGCGATTGGCACACCGGCAACTTCAGGGTCGAGGTTTTCAATATTGGCTGAAGCAGCAATAAAATTATTTTCCATCATCAACAGGCTGTAAATAGCTTCCTGTACACCGGCTGCACCCAGTGAATGGCCGGAAAGTGATTTGGTGGAATTGATCACTGGTATATTATCGCCAAACACCTCTCGGACAGCTTTGATCTCCTGTATATCGCCGACTGGGGTACTGGTGCCATGGGCATTGATGTAATCAATGGTTTTATTGCTGGTTGCCATCGCCATCTGCATACATCTGACAGCACCCTCACCAGAAGGCGCGACCATGTCATAACCATCTGAGGTTGCCCCATAACCAGTCAGTTCGGCGTAGATCTTTGCGCCACGGGCAAGTGCGTGTTCCAGTTCTTCAATGACCAGTGTGCCGCCACCACCGGCAATAATAAAACCATCGCGGTCTGCATCATAAGCTCTGGATGCTTTATCAGGAGTTTCATTGTACTTGGTCGAAAGCGCACCCATGGCATCAAACATGCAGCTAAGCGACCAGTGCTCTGCTTCTCCGCCACCGGCAAAGACCATGTCCTGTTTACCGAGTTGAATGAGCTCCATGGCATTACCAATACAATGAGCACTGGTTGAACAGGCTGAGGAAATAGAGTAATTGACACCTTTGATTTTAAAGGGGGTCGCCAGACAGGCTGAAACCGTGCTGCCCATGGTGCGTGTAACCCGATAAGGACCAACTCGTTTCAGGCCTTTTTCTCTGAGCACATCAACCGTTTCTATCTGATCCTGGGTTGAGGTTCCGCCCGAGCCCATGATGATGCCGGTGCGGATATTAGAGACCTGGTCTTCTTCCAGGCCAGCATCGGCGATAGCCCTGGCCATGGAAATATAGCCGTAGGCAGCAGCAGCTCCCATGAAGCGTAAATTTTTGCGGTCTATGTATTCAGAAAAATCGATATCAACAGCACCGGCAACATGGCTGCGCATCCCCATTTCTTCATAGTCGGGACGATAGCTGATTCCGCTTTTTCCTGTTCGAAGTGATTCTGTGACAGACTCTTTATCCAGTCCAAGGCAGGAAACAATCCCCATTCCGGTAACAACGACACGGCGCATTAATCAAGACTCCCTAAACTTTTTTCAGGACACTATTTATCAGGATCATTCTATAAGGACAGTGACTCATCAGGTTTAAATAAGCCAACTTTTAAGCCCTTGGTAGTATAAATGACCTGTCCATCTACTGAAACTGTACCATCAGCAATGCCCATGACAAGTTTTCGTTCGATAAGACGTTTGATATCCAGCTCATAAGTTACTTTTTTGTGATGCGGCAGAATTTCACCGGTGAACTTCACTTCGCCACAACCCAGTGCACGCCCTTTACCTTGATTGCCGCGCCAGCCCAGATAGAAACCTACCAGCTGCCACATGGCATCAAGCCCGAGGCAACCTGGCATAACAGGATCTCCATCAAAGTGGCACTCAAAGAACCAAAGGTCTGGCGTGATATCCAGCTCGGCAATAACATGCCCCTTGCCATCACTGCCGCCATCAGAAGATATTTCAATGATCCTGTCCATCATCAACATATTATCGACAGGAAGTTTGGGGTTGCCGGGGCCGAATAAGTGGCCGTGACCACATTCCAGAAGCTCTTCTTTGCTGTAACTACTTTTAGGTGAAAATTCAGTTGTCATAAAATTCTATGGTTTTAGGGCAAGTGAGCACTTATTGGCAAAAACCCGCTATTATAGAGACAAGTCAGCAGAAACGATAATGATTTAACTCCTTATCTGGGTATAATGCGCTGCTCTACATTTAGAAAGAAAGAAGGGATGTAATGAGTGAAGCAGTGATTAGAAAGTGCTTATTCCCCGCCGCAGGTTACGGAACCCGTTTTTTACCTGCAACCAAATCCATGCCTAAAGAAATGTTGCCGGTAGTCAGCAAGCCTCTGATTCAATATGGCGTGGAAGAAGCGATGGAAGCGGGTATGGACAATATGGCAATTATTACTGGCAGAGGGAAACGCGCTATTGCTGATCATTTTGATACAAATTATGAACTTGAACATCAGATAGCCGGTACCGATAAGGAAAAATACCTGATTGATATCCGTAAAATCATCAATGAAGCGGTATTCTCCTATACACGCCAGATTGAAATGAAGGGTTTGGGGCACGCTATATTGACCGGAGAAACCTTGATAGGTGATCAGGCCTTTGCAGTCGTGCTTGCAGATGATCTGTGTTACTCCGCTGACCAGGGCGTGTTGTCACAAATGGTTGAGTTATATAAAAAATACCAGTGCAGTATTGTTGCCATCGAAGAAGTCCCGTATGAAGAAACTTATAAATATGGCGTAATAGTCGGAGAAGAAATAGAAGCGGGCGTGTTGCGGGTTAGCGGCATGGTTGAAAAGCCTGCACCGGAAGATGCGCCGAGTAATCTGGCCATTATCGGGCGCTATATCTTGACGCCGGATATCTTCGATATTATTCGCCAGACACCACCTGGCAGGAATAATGAACTGCAGATTACTGATGCCTTAATGACACAGGCCAAACAGGGCGGGGTTATTGCTTACAAATTTAAGGGCAGGCGTTTTGATTGCGGCAGCTTAAGTGGCTTTATGGAAGCCAATACGTTTTATTATGAAAATGTTTATGAGCCTGTAGAGTAAAGTGATGCCTGAGGAAATAACCTGTTTCAAAGCCTATGATGTGCGTGGGCGTATTCCTGACCAACTTAATGAAGATATCGCTTACCGGATTGGCCGGGCTTATGCGGACTTTCTAAAACCTCGTCATGTTGTAGTAGGTTATGACATCCGCTTAAGCAGTCAGAAGATTTGTCAGGCTTTGACAAAAGGCCTGTTGGATTCCGGTGTTAATGTCAGCAATATTGGTCAATGCGGCACCGAAGAGATTTATTTTGCTACCAGTCATTTGAACATGGATGGCGGTATTGTTGTGACAGCCAGTCATAACCCCAAAGATTACAACGGCATGAAATTTGTGCGCGAAGACTCCAAACCGATCAGTAGCGATACCGGCTTAAAAGACATTAAAGCCTTAGCCGAAAAGAATGAATCAGAGACTGTTGAACATAAAGGAGAGCTAAGCGAAATAGATGTTAAACAGGACTACGTGAATCATCTGCTTTCCTATATTGATGTTTCCGCCCTTAAACCTTTAAGGGTTGTCTGCAATGCCGGCAACGGTGGCGCTGGGTTAGTCGTTGATTTACTTGAAAAGCATTTGCCCATAGAGTTTATAAAAATACATCATCAGGCAGATGGACACTTTCCAAACGGCGTACCTAACCCCTTACTGGAAGAAAACCGCCAACCGACGATAGACGCCATCAAGGCAAACAAGGCTGATTTAGGTATTGCCTGGGATGGGGACTTTGACCGCTGTTTTTTCTTCGATGAAAACGGCACTTTCATAGAAGGCTATTACATTGTTGGTTTGCTGGCTGAAACTTTTTTAAAGAAGCAGTCTGGTGAGAAAATCATTCATGACCCGCGCTTAAGCTGGAATACTTTGGCAGTGGTTGAGCAGTTTGGCGGTGAGGCTGTGTTGTGTAAAAGCGGGCATGCTTTTATTAAAGAAAAGATGCGTGAAGTTGATGCTGTGTATGGCGGAGAGATGAGTGCGCATCACTATTTTAGGGATTTCTTTTACTGTGACAGTGGCATGATTCCCTGGCTTTTAGTGATTGAATTACTGTCAGTCAGTGGGCAGAAGTTTTCCAGTCTGGTCGAAAAAAGAATGCAGGCTTTTCCTGCCAGCGGAGAAATTAATCGCGAAGTTGATGACGCAGAAAAATCGATAGAAAAAGTGCAACAGGTTTATGCGGATTCGGCACAGGACATTGATTTTACAGATGGACTCAGTATGGATATGGGAGAGTGGCGCTTTAATTTGCGTATGTCGAATACTGAACCGGTGATTCGCCTGAATGTTGAGTCAAGAGCCGATCAGGCATTGATGCAGGCTAAGACAGAGGAAATTCTGCAACTGCTTTAGTTACTGAGTAACCTGGCAGAATTCTTCGTAAGGAAAGTCTGACCCAAGCTCTTTGAATTCCTGAATAAAATGCTGATCAATTCTGATTTGCTGTTGTCGGGAAATTAACTCTGAAGAATTTCCCGTTTCACCTTTTCTGATCATTTCAAAGCTGGAGCCCCAGGGTAATGTGTCTTCTCCCATGGGGTTAAATTTGTGATTGATGCTTTTCATATATTGCACTGAGCTTTTATGAATGACTTTGCTTAGCTCATCTTCGGTCAGATCAATACCAAGGGTTTCTGCAACCTTGTGTATTCCTTTTTCCGGGTCATGCTTTAGTTTTGTGTAGGAACTGATCAGCACATTGGGTTTATCTCTCAGGCTCCAGTAACTGGCTGTATGTTCTGCCCAGGTATTACCAAAATTCATTGACCAGTTTTTGCTCAGAAACTGATCCAGCCAGTCATCCACACTGGGCATGATAGGTCCGGCCAGGCTTCTTACGAAGGGATAACTGGAAACAAAAACTTCTTTGGGGTCGCGAACGACAATCAAATATTTTGCATGGTCATTAAAGGGAACATAATGTGCAGACAAGTGAGTTTTAATGACACGCATGCCAGTTGGGCTTAGTTTTTTAATAAGGTTGCTATGTAAAGGCGTCATTGCCTTTTGCGAGCGCTTGTTAGGGGAGTCAGGCCAGGCGACAGCATCGTGAATATTTTCAAATTCACCATCGCCGCGCCAGGCTATCTGGTGGGCAATCTGCATCATCCAGTTGGTGCCACTTTTGGAAAAAGTGCTGACAAAAATATCGCCATTGTCTGGGGTATAGCCTGCAAATACCTTATTTAGTCTTTTGGGGTTTCTGCCACGTTTACCAACAAAGTTGAATAAGGCCCCAGGTTTCCCAATTGCATTCATAAACCAGTTTAAGGGAACTAGCACGAGATAATATGGAAGTGCTATCAGCCAAAGGGCAAATTTTGGTGTTTTTCTTTTGATAGCAGGAATGCTTTGAGGGTTCATGAGGAAATTTCAAACATTAAGCTGATTGGGCACGGGAAATAAAAAAGGCCATTATAAAATGGCCTTTTATACAGTTGGATTAAATTAATCCGGTAGGGCAAAAACAAACAGGTTGTTGGCATCCGTTGCGCCGGCAAAAAGCGACCGACCAGTACTCACAGAGATATATTGCTTGCCATCCACCATGAACGTCGTGGCATAACCACTAATGGTTGAACCAAGGTTGATCTCCCAAAGTACTTCACCAGTCTCCTGGCTCAGGGCTTTCATACGACCATTGTTGTCTCCGCCAAGCACCAGGCCGCCATCGGTTGTGATTAATGACAGCATGGTTGCGTTCTGCTCATAAGTCCAAACAGTTTCACCCGTTGCCGCAGAAATTGCTTTGACATTATTTGGCGCTCTGTCTTCACTATCAGGCAGATCTGCAGCCCTGCCGAAACGGCCATACAGATTATCCAGTGATGGTTCGGTCAGTGTGGCAGTGACATCTTCACACTGATTGGTTAAAGAGAAAAACATCAGGTTGTTATTAGGGTTGTATGAACCTGATGGCCAGCCTCTACTTAATCCGCCACAGACGAAAACTGTCTGACCGACTTCTGTAAACAGCACTTCAGGGCTGATGGTGACATCACCGGTATTTACGTCAATATCCGAAACGATATTCTGATAGACAACCGATGTTGCCCACAGAAATTCACCGGTTTCCCTGTCCAGTGTATAGACCAGGCCAGGCTTGCCTGGGATGCCTGTCAACACTTTACGAACTTCACCAGGTTCGATATCTGGATTGATCCATTCGACTGTATCAGGATCCGGTGTTACAGCTGTGTCAACCAGAAGACGTTCAAAGGGGAAGTCATAATCCCAGTGATCAACTAAATGCTGGTAGTACCAGACGATCTCACCGGTATCGGCATCAAGCGCCAGAGTAGAGTTGTGGTAAAGATAGTCATATTCGTTGCCTGCCATTGTATATTTAGGGGCAGGTGAAGTTACTGATGTGCCGAAATAAACCAGGTTCAATTCAGGGTCAAAAGAAGGCACCAACCAGGTACCAACATGCCAGCGTGCTTCATCAGGCATATCACCCCAACTATCACCATTGATTTCGCCCATCCTGGCGATAGTGCTGGTGCGCCAGATTTCACGGCCGGTACGGGCATCATGCGCGGTCATGACACAGGCTTCCGGACTGCCTTCAGGTTCACAGCCACGGCCCGAAATAGCCATACCATTGACAATAATGGGGCCAGAAGTCTGCTGTGCGCCACGATGATAATCGAGTATCTGGGTTTCCCAGACCAATTCACCGTTACGCGCATTTAAGGCATAGATATAGTCATCGGCACTCGTGTCAATAATCAGATCATCATAAATCGCCAGGTTACGGTTAATGTCAGGAACCGGGAAGTAGTCACGCAGATCATCAGGGAGACGACGCTGATATTCCCAGATCAAATCACCAGTGGCAGCATCAATAGCCTGGGTTACGTCCATTGGATTAGGGAAAAACATGATACCGTCATGGACCAAAGCAGTGCCTTCCTGAATGCCATCATCCAGACCACGGGTCCAGACCATGCGTAACTGGTCAACATTCCTAGTGTTAATCTGATCCAGCGGGCTGTGCCCCCATGAATTGAGTGTGCGGCGCCACATTAACCAATCTGCGGGATCAGGGTTTTGCAGCATTTCATCAGTCACAGGTGTGAAATTTGCTATTGACTGATTGCCCGGCCCCATATCTGCCGGGGAGAATTCATCGGCCGCTGAGGCTGAATTCATCAGTAGCGGCGTTAATACCATGCTGCTGATAAGTACTTTAAGCTGGGTTTTCAATGAGTTTTTTTTCTTGTTCTTCAGTTGTTGGAACATGGTCTTCTCCTTACTTCCCGTGAACTTGAATGCTTGGATCTTTTTATGAATTTTATGGGAAAAGTATACTGTTTTTAAGATTAAGTTGATCCAGACGGCAGATAATAGCTTCTGCAACCACAGATATCAAAGATATATTGAAGCGATGAAATGAAATCACCTATTATCACTGTACTTGCAAATAATCAGCTAAAGTAAGAACCTGCTTTTTGAATGATTCTTAATTATTGGAATGATTCAGTGAGGTTTTGCTTAAAAGCTGGCCTTTTAGTGCACGACCTGGGGTTCCAGTAATTTCTCCAAGGCCTGTTGCCAGCCTTCAGGGTTATTGTACATGGCCTGATGATTCAACATCTGTATCTGCCCGTCCTGCTCCAGGGCAAAGGTAGGGAAACCCTGGCCACCGATATGTTGTAAAAGCACTCTGCTATCGTTGATATGCTGTGCAACATCTTCATCGCTGAGATTGTCAAAGGCCTGTTGAAAGGCGTCGGTATCAATGCCACATTCACCGGCAATTTCCCGCAGTGTGGTTGCTTCAGCAACCCGGCGGCCATCCATAAAATGGGCTTTAATAATCGCATGGTAGTAAGTCAGCATATCGCCTCCTGCCATTTCGGCAGCCAGGATAGCGTGTATGGGTGGCGTTGAATCCAGTACTGCATCACCGCTATTTAATAATTCAGTCATTGCCGGTCCCGGTGTCTGACCAGTGAGCTGGGTGATACGATCATGATGCGTCATGATGAAACGCACCATGGCTGCATCGGCTACCCGGTTATTGGGGGCAGAAAATAGGCCGCCAAAATGTAACTGAATATCCAACTCAGGAACTTTCTGGCTGGCTTTAACTAAAGGGGCAGCGCCAAAACACCATCCACATAAAGGGTCGGTAATTAAATGTAAGGTAGCACTCATATTATTTATCCCGCTTTTGCTAATGCGCTTATGAAAGTTTTGCTCAGTATATTAACAGTTACGGCAGACTTGTAACCCGATTTAAAACAAATATATAGTTTCTGGCAAAATAGTTTGGGAGGTGACACCGCCGGGCTAAAGACATAAGATGAGGTGTTTTCTAGAGTTTGAATGAAGTCGGAATTTATTAAATATTCGACATAAACATAATGTCATACTGTAATGAGGGATGAAAAATGAAAGTAATTAAAAAAATGAATCCTGCCAGTTTACTGATTAGCATACTTGCTATAGCCAGTTTACTAACCAGCCCGGTGGCGTCGGCACAAAATGCACAAACATCACTTGAATCGGAATTTTTGATGAATATGGTCCTGCAACTTGGCGGACAGCCGATGGATGCAGGTCATACCCAGGTTGCTCCAATAGGCGGAGGAACTTTTTCCGGCCCCGGCATTAGTGGTACGGTGTTGCCCGGAGGAGCTGACTGGATGACGCAGATTTCCGGTCATGGTGGACTGGATGTGCGTATTACATTAATGACCGATGATGGCGCGTATATTTATTTATCCTATACCGGTGTCATGTATGAAAGCGATGCCGGCACGTACTGGAAAATTACACCAAGTTTCCAGACTGCCTCTGAAAAATATGACTGGCTGAATCACATCGTGGCAGTCGGACAGGGTTATCTGGAAGGTGGTGATTTTGCCAACGGTATTTTCTACGATATCTTCCAAATTCTCTGATCTCTTGTCTGAATAAAAAATCCGATTACAAAAAAAAGCCCCGGACTTTCACCTGAACCGGGGCTTTTTTTGTATCCCATCAGTAAATCTCAGGGTTTAAGAATTTTCGCCAGATATTGTCCCGTGTAGGACTGTTTAACTTTGGCAACCTGCTCGGGTGTACCGGTAGCGATTATCTGACCGCCGCCATCGCCACCCTCTGGACCAAGGTCGACTATCCAGTCGGCTGTCTTGATCACATCCAGATTATGCTCAATGACGGCAATCGTGTTGCCGTCATCACGCAGGCGATGTAAAACATTTAACAACTGTTGAATATCGTGGAAGTGCAAGCCTGTGGTGGGTTCGTCAAGAATATACAGTGTCTGTCCGGTATCACGTTTTGACAACTCTTTGGCGAGTTTAACGCGTTGCGCTTCACCGCCTGACAGTGTCGTCGCTGCCTGTCCCAGTTTGACATAGGACAGGCCGACTTCAATCAGGGTTTGCAGTTTACGGGCTATGACCGGAACCGGGTCAAAAAATTCGCGTGCATCTTCAATGGTCATATCCAGGACTTCAAAAATATTCTTGCCTTTGTATTTCACTTCCAGCGTCTCGCGGTTATAACGCATGCTTTTGCATACATCGCAGGCAACATAGACATCAGGGAGGAAATGCATTTCAACTTTGACGACGCCATCGCCCTGGCAGGCTTCACAGCGTCCACCTTTAACATTAAAGGAAAAACGTCCAGGTTTGTAACCCCGGGCGCGGGATTCCTGGGTCGCAGCAAAAAGCTCACGGACTGGCGTAAAAATACCGGTATAAGTTGCCGGGTTACTGCGCGGCGTTCGGCCGATAGGACTCTGGTTAATATCGACAACCTTGTCGAGTAAATCCAGGCCAGTCAGGTCTTTATATTTGGCAGCATTGAGCGTAGTCGCGCCATTCAGGGCGGTTGCGGTTAAAGGATAAAGCGTATTATTGATTAAAGTGGATTTGCCAGAACCCGAGACGCCCGTGATGCAGGTCATCAGGCCAAGGGGAATTTCCAAATTGACAGATTTGAGGTTATTGCCCGCGGCACCAGACAGCACGAGTTTTTTTTCAGGGTCTGGTTTCACCCGTTGAGCTGGTATTTCTATTTTTTGTTTGCCGGACAGGTATTGACCAGTTAATGATTTTTCAGTTTCTTGAATATCCTGGTAAGTGCCCTGAGCGACTATTTCTCCACCGTGCACACCGGCACCGGGTCCGATATCAATAATATGGTCAGCGCTGCGGATGGCTTCTTCATCATGTTCAACCACAATCACAGTATTGCCGATATCGCGCAAGTGACGCAGCGTGTTTAACAAGCGGTCATTATCGCGCTGGTGTAATCCGATGGAAGGTTCATCCAGAATATACATAACCCCAACCAGACCTGCGCCAATCTGACTGGCCAGGCGTATACGCTGGGCTTCACCACCGGACAAGGTCTCGGCGCTTCGGCTCAGCGTCAGATAATTGAGGCCGACATCAACCAGAAATTTCAAACGATCCTGGATTTCTTTCAGGATTTTTTCTGCAATTTTTGCTTTTCTACCTTTTAGATTGAGCTTGGCGAAATAATCGGTGGCCGCTCCTATGGTCATGGCGGTGATAGCCGGTAAATTTTTTCTGTTGATCAGGACATGACGGGCATCACGACGCAGCCGGGTTCCTTCACATTCGGGGCAGGGTTGAGAGTTGAGATACTTGGCCAGTTCTTCACGTACCATTTGCGACTCAGTTTCTCGATAACGGCGTTCCATGTTTGGCAAAATGCCTTCAAATGCTTTGCGGTTAATATAAGTTTTGCCTTTTTCATTAATAAAGGTGAACTCAATTTCTGTTTTACCACTGCCAAACAAAATCAGATCCTGGTGTTTTCTACTCAGTTTTTCATAGGGAGTATCGACAGCAAAACCGTAATGATCTGCCAGTGATTTAAGTAACTGGAAATAATAAATATTACGACGATCCCAACCTCTCACTGCTCCTTCTGCTAAAGATAAGGATTCATCAATAATGATTTTATTCTGATCAAAATACTGCTTCATACCCAGGCCATCACAGGCAGAGCAGGCCCCAGCAGGATTGTTAAAAGAAAAAAGTCTGGGTTCTAACTCAGAAATACTATGACCACATTCCGGGCAGGCGAACAATGAGGAGAAGACCATATCGTCACTAGCATCATCATCCATATGCGAAACAATAGCGAGACCACCGGCAATCTGTAAGGCGGTTTCAAAAGATTCGGCCAGACGCTGCATTAAATCCGGGCGTACTTTAAAACGATCCACAACGACTTCAATTGTATGTTTTTTATTTTTTTCGAGATTTGGCGGGTAATCCAGTTCGGTCACGATACCGTCTACCCTGGCGCGAATGAAGCCCCCGGCTTTCAGCTCATGAAAAATATGTAGATGTTCTCCCTTGCGTTCTCGCACAACCGGAGCCAGCAACATCATCGGTGTGCCCTCTGGTAAAGCCAGAACCTGATCAACCATCTGGCTAACTGTCTGGGCTTCCAGTTTAAGGTTGTGATCAGGACAGTAGGGGTCGCCAGCGCGGGCGAAGAGCAGGCGCAGATAATCATAAATCTCGGTAATTGTGCCGACCGTTGAACGTGGATTATGAGAGGTGGACTTTTGCTCAATGGAAATGGCCGGGGAAAGACCGGAAATCTGATCCATATCCGGCTTATCCATCATTGACAGAAATTGGCGGGCATAGGTGGAGAGCGATTCCACATAGCGGCGTTGCCCTTCTGCGTAAAGCGTATCAAAAGCCAGTGAGGATTTGCCCGAGCCAGAGAGACCTGTAATAACCACAAGCTTGTCTCTGGGGATAGTCAGATCAATATTTTTAAGGTTATGTGTCCGGGCTCCCCGAACTATAATTTCGTCCATTCGACTTACTTCTTCATGTAAAACTAAACCGGCCATTATACGTGGTCGCTTATCAGAAAGAAGAATCTAATCGAATTTTTTCACAAGCGTGCTAGACTTAGCCTATCCAAAAAGAGGAGATTTATTGTGGCAAGTCGAGGAATTAATAAAGTAATTTTAGTGGGCAATGTTGGTCAGGATCCAGAGACGCGTTATATGCCAAATGGCAATGCAGTAACCAATATTTCGCTGGCAACCAGTGAAACCTGGAAAGACAAGAATACCGGTGAGCAACAGGAACGTACTGAATGGCATCGGGTGACTTTCTACCAGCGCCTGGCAGAAATAGTGGCGGAATATGTCAAAAAAGGATCAAAGCTTTACGTTGAAGGGCGCCTGCAAACAAGATCCTGGGAGCAGGATGGCGTGAAACGTTATGCGACCGATATCATAGCCAACGAAATGCAGATGTTGGATAGTCGGGGCAGTGGGGACAACTATTCTTCTGCTCAGACTTCACCTCCACCCAGGAATGAAACGCCGACACAACAAGCGCCTGAGGACATGGATAGCTTCGATGACGATATTCCGTTTTAGTAATCTGAAAGTAAAACGCAACGTTTGATATTGTGAAATTATTGGTTTTCGGCTCTAACAGCCCACTGGGAAAAAGCTTCACTCGGCTGCTCAAAAGAGAATCAATAAGGTTTATTGCTATCAATGACAGCGAAGCAAGCATCTATGAAGCTGATAAACTGGCAGGCTTAATTAAGGATGCTCAGCCTGAGCAGTTATTGAATTTAAGTTTAAACCCGGGGCTGTTCCAGTCGGAAACCCCAATAAGCAAAGAACGTATTGCCCAGTTGACCCAGTCCTGTTCAACCTTAATAAAATCCGCAAAGGCACAAAAAATACCGCTGGTACATCATTCTTCAGTAGCCGTGTTTGATGGTTCCAATTCCAGACCCTATCTGGAAACGGATACCTGCTCACCAAAAAACCCTTTGGGAAAATTAGCGCTGAGTCTGGAAAAGAAAGTAGCCAAATATGAAAAACATATTATTTTGCGGACAGAAGGTATTTTCGATACACAAACAGTTTTTTTTGATCAATGCATAAAAGACTGTATCGCCAATAAGGGTAAGTTAAATCTGCTGGATCAACGTTGCAGTCCGACGCCGGTGGCTGATGTTGCCAGAGTGTTACTGGCTATCAATAAACAACTGGCATGTAATGCCAGTCCCTGGGGCGTGCATCAATACTGTGCTTTGCAGGCCACACACCGTTACACTTTTGTGGAGGATTTCTTAAAAGAAGCCGCCACCTTCGATAAAAAGCTTGCAGCTGCTGTGAAGAATCTCGATATAGCAACTCAGGAAACCACTAAAACCCAGTTGGAAAATTCAGTAGTAGATTGTCAACATATTATGTCCAGCTTTGGTATTAAACAGCGCTCAAGGGGAAATGCGCTGAAAGAATTGCTTACTGAAAAATATGCCTGATTCAATGCCTTATTGAACTAGTGAAAAATAATGAAAAAGCATGAACTAACAGCCATTGAGGATGCCCTGGAGCATATATTGCGTAATGTTTCATCAGCTGCAACTGCTGTGGAAGATGTTGTTTTGAGTCAGGCTGTCGGACGGGTTATTGCGGAAGCCATTAAAGCTGATATCAATGTTCCCGGTTATGATAATAGTGCGATGGATGGTTTTGCGGTCAATACAGCTTCCATTAATCAGTCTGAATGTACCTTGGCAATTTCACAGACTATTCCTGCAGGTTCCACGGGGAATAAACTGGAGCCGGGGACAGCAGCAAGAATTTTTACCGGAGCACCGATTCCTGCTGGTGCTGATGCTGTTATCTTGCAGGAAGATACTGAGTTTGATGAACAAAAGGTAACAATTAAACAGCTTCCTGAGGCAGGGCAGAATATTCGCTTGTGTGGGCATGATATTAGACAGGGAGATGTCATTCTTGATCAGGGGTATAAATTATTGCCCCAGGATATCGGTTTATTGGCTTCCCTTGGCATACCGCAGATAAAAGCCTATAAACCTCTCAAAGTTGCTATTTTGAATACCGGCGACGAGTTGGTGGCTCCTGGAGAGCGTTTAAGTCCTGGTCAGATTTATGAGAGTAACAGCTTTACGCTTGAGGCCCTGTTAAAAGCTTTGGGAATGGAAATTTTGAAGTTAGGTATCGTTAAGGACGAAAGGCAGGCAACTGAAGCGGCCTTATTAAAAGCAGCTGAAGAAGCAGATTGTATTATCAGTAGTGGCGGAGTATCCGTTGGTGAAGCAGACTTTGTAAAGGAAGCTGTTAGCGCTGCAGGGGAACTTTCTTTATGGAAACTTGCGATAAAACCGGGCAAACCATTCTCTTTTGGCCAGGTTGGCAATATTCCTTTTTTTGGGCTGCCGGGTAACCCGGTTGCCGTTTTTGTTACTTTTCTTATGCTGGTTAAACCTTATTTGCTAAAAATGCAGGGAGCGAAAAATATTCACCCGGAGTCTTATCGAATAGCTGCAGGTTTTGAGCTTGCTGAGCCAGGCAGCAGACAGGAATATCTGCGTGTGCGTTTACATAAAAGTCGGGATAAACAGGAATTACAACCGTTTCCCAATCAGGGTTCCAGTGTCATGACGTCAACATCCTGGGCTGATGGGCTAGCGGTTATTCCGATTAACAGTAAGGTGAAGCAAGGCGATTTGCTGGATTTTCTGCCTTTTACAGGTTTGCTGTGATTTCAGACAATGCAGTATGATCTTTTGTGATGACTGAAAAATTGACAAAATATTTGGTGTTGGCGACTGGCTTGTTGTTGCAAGCCTGTGTCTCAACGGAATTGGAGCAAGTGCCAGCAGCTGAAGCGCAGGCAAATGCTAATCTGGAAGCAGAAAATGTCGAGTCAGCAAATAACCGATCAGTCGCTGATCCTTTTCTCAGGGCCCGGATTCTGGCCGATATGCTTTTTGAAGCGAGCGTCGCTTTTGACGATAACCGCTTAATGTTGCCGCCTGGCGATAATGCCTATGACCGCTATATGGAAGTACTAAGCTTTGCACCGGATAATCAGGTTGCGCTGCAGGGTATACAGGATATCGCTGACCGCTATGTAGTCATGGCAAATCAGGCTATACAAATAGGGCAGTTCGATAACGCTGAGGAATATCTCAACAGAGCAGATAGTATTAGCCCAGGCAAAGCCAATATAGTGGAAGCAAGGCGAGTGCTGGATACAGAAAAAAGCGTTACCCGCGAGTATTTTGTTTTGGATCCACAAGAGTTGACGGCACAAAGTCTGCTGATTATGTCGCAACTGGGCAGTATCGGCGAAATGGTTAGAAATAATGATGCGACTTTTTTGATTACTGCACGCACTGATGCAGAAGCCCGCTGGATATATCAAATAATGCGGGAGGCTGTAGGCGGGTATCGCTTGCGAGGTAATATTGCGTTAGGTTCTCAACCTGCAATTCAGATTAATATCCCGCAAACCTGAATAACATTGGAATTATGACGATGAGAAATTTAAAAATATTATTGTGCCTGCTGGTTATTTTGCCGATGGCTGCTTTGGCGCAGATGAATGTGCGATTGGACGATGCCTATTCCAGAGAAATGCCGCCTAGTGCTGAAAATATAGCCGTTTATTTAACAATTCGTAATGTAGGCAGCCATGGTGTTAGTCTGGAAAGTGTCAGCAGTGATATCGCAGAGTCGGTAATGATTCATCGTTCTGTCATGGAAAATGGCATGATGACCATGCAACATGTTCCTGAGCTGCATATTCCCTCCCGGCAAAATGTAAAGCTGGAGCCTGGCGGTTTGCATATTATGCTGATGGGTGTGAGGCGACCACTGGAGGCCGGAGATGTGTTCAGAATGAATTTGAGTTTCAGTAATGGCGTTGTACTAAGGGTCGATGTACCAGTACTGGAGAATTAAATTTTCCGTGGATAGTCAATAAACAATGAGACGCTAAGTCTCAGTTCCCTTTCAACTTCTTATGGTTCCAGCCGAGAACACAATAGTAGTTAATGTTAGACCTGGCTCCAAATCAGGTAAGACCACTATTTTACAGGGTATTACCAGTTGGACGGTTGAATCGACAACGGCACCGACAGGGACTTATGGTGCAACCATTGAAGCTACTGCAGTTGACCCTGCAGACCCATTGCCTGCACCGATGCCTACTTTGCTGCTGACTGTAACACCACCAGGGTCAAATCCAACTCAATTTTCCTGGCCGATAAATATAGTTCGCTAATTTATTTAAGGCCGGTTTTCAATCAGGTGGTCAACCACAGAAGGATCAGCCAGGGTTGATGTATCACCCAGGCTGTCCAGTTCATTGGCGGCAATTTTCCGCAGGATACGACGCATTATTTTGCCGGAACGTGTTTTAGGCAGGCCGGGGGCCCACTGAATCACATCAGGTTTCGCAATCGGGCCAATTTCTTTGGTAACCATTGCAATTAACTCTTTCTTTAATTCGTCACTTTCTTCAATGCCGATCATCAGTGTGACATAGGCATAAATTCCCTGACCCTTAATATCATGTGGGAAACCGACAACAGCAGCTTCTGCCACAGATGGATGCAAGACCAGTGCACTTTCTATTTCAGCGGTTCCTAAACGGTGGCCACTGACATTAAGAACATCATCAACACGTCCCGTTATCCAGTAATAGCCGTCTTCATCACGGCGGGCACCATCACCTGTAAAGTAATAACCAGGGTATGTTGTATAGTAAGTTTCTACACAGCGTTGGTGATCGCCGTAAACTGAACGTAACTGACTGGGCCAGCTCTGGGTAATAACCAGGTTTCCCGAAACGGCGCCTTCCAGAATTTTACCTTCGGCATCAACCAAAGCGGGTTTGATTCCAAAAAAAGGCAGGGTGGCAGAACCTGGCTTGAGGTCTGTTACACCCGGTATCGGAGTGATCATGAGGCCGCCAGTTTCAGTCTGCCACCAGGTATCCACAATCGGGCATTGCTCCTTGCCAACCTGATGGTAATACCATTCCCAGGCTTCCGGGTTAATGGGTTCACCTACACTGCCCAGAATTCGCAGGGAGTCTCTTGAAGAGCTTTGCAAAGGGGCATTGCCTTGTGCCATCAGTGCTCGTAAGGCGGTAGGTGCCGTATAGAATGAATTTACCTGGTACTTATCAACTATTTGCCACATACGACTGGCATCAGGGTAGGTAGGAACACCTTCAAACATAAGGGTTATTGCAGCATTGGCCAAAGGGCCATAAACAATATAGGAGTGTCCGGTAACCCAGCCAACATCCGCTGTACACCAGTAGATATCGCCATCATGGTAGTCAAAAACATAATAATGAGTCATGGCTGCCTGCAACAGATAACCGGCAGTGGTATGTAATACACCTTTAGGCTTACCAGTGGAACCCGAGGTGTAAAGAATAAACAAAGGGTCTTCACTGTCCATGGCTTCGGGTTCACATTCGGCACTGACGTCCTGTATAGCTTCGTGATACCAGATGTCTCTGCCTTGTTGCCAGTTGATGTTGTTGCCTATGCGTTTAACAACCAGCACAGTATGAACATTCGGGCAGCTATTGAGTGCTTTATCGGTATTGTCCTTTAAAGGAATTAAGCGACCACCGCGCACGCCTTCGTCAGCCGTAATTACCGTCTGGCAGTCTGAATCCAGGATCCGGTCTTTCAAGGCTTCAGGAGAAAAGCCGCCGAAGACCACTGAATGAATGGCGCCAATACGGGCGCAGGCCAACATGGCAAAAGCTGCTTCAGGAATCATGGGCATGTAAATGCAAACCCGGTCGCCTTTACTGACACCACGCTGTTTCAGGATATTTGCCATCTGGCAAACATGATCATGCAATTCCTGGTAAGTGATTTTTTTATCCGTACCTGGTTCATCGCCTTCCCAGATTATGGCTGTTTGATTTGCCCGATCCGGTAAATGACGGTCAATACAGTTCACGCTGACATTAAGTTTGCCGCCATCAAACCAATTGAAGGTTCCGGTTTTCATGTCTCCCTGGTAGACATCGGTGAAAGGCTGGGACCAATCCAGGAAGCGCTTAGCTTGATCCGCCCAAAAGGTTTGCGGATCATCAATGGATTGCTGATAAAGGCTTAAGTATTCTTCTAGGCTGAGGTGGGAATGGGCTTTTGATGTTTCAGAGACTGGGTATATATGTTGCTCGGACATTACTGGCTAACCTCTATGGCCTTTTGTGCTCCGATTCAGAACCCGCTGTTATGCTGCTTGAACCGGAATTGTGTTGCTTGAGCGAGTTATAGTATTCGTTTCATCGAGATATACCAAGCGAGGTTTGTAGTTTAATAATTCCTGCTCGTTATAACTGCAATAGGCGCAAATAATCAGGCGATCACCTACAGCCGCCTTGTGAGCTGCAGCGCCGTTGACCGAAATGACTTTTGAGCCGGCTTCAGCGCGAATAGCATAAGTTGTAAAGCGTTCACCATTACTGACGTTATATATTTGGATTTGCTCATATTCGCGAATACCCGAGAAATCCAACAAATCACTGTCTATCGCGCAGGAGCCTTCATAGTCGAGCTCTGAGTGAGTGACACAAGCGCGGTGCAGTTTTGCTTTCAACATGGTGCTGTTCAAACCTGGATCCTCTTAATAATTAACAGTCACATCAGTTAGTTAGTGATGCCGATAATCCGATGAAAGGGGCGTAATTATCGCTGAAACATGGTAAACGCGCAAATATTGCTCAGCTTAATGTGATTGCAAGATTGTCGATTAAGCGCGTCTTATCAAGGTAGGCCGCGGTCAGTATGACCAGGTTTTTATCAGCAGGCTTAGCAGGTTGCAGAGATTGAGCATGACAAATGGAAAAATAATCGGGTTGAAGTCCGGCAGAGGAAATATTTTTTAGCGCAGCTTGCTCCAATTCAGAAAAATTAAGTTTGGAATCTTGTTGAAGGCTGTTAGCGGTATTTTGAAGGTTCTGATAGAGAACCGCAGCCTGCTTTTTTTGTTCAGCGCTAAGGTAGTTATTTCTTGAGCTGAGCGCGAGGCCAGAATCTTCCCGTACCGTTGCGATGCTGATGATTTCCACCGGAATGTTCAGGTCTGCCACCAGTTTTTTAATCATGCTGAGCTGCTGATAGTCCTTCTGACCGAAATAGGCTATATCAGGCTGGCAGATATTTAAAAGTTTGGTAACAACTGTACAAACTCCATCAAAATGTCCCGGCCTGCTTGCGCCACAATGTAGTTTATTTAAACCTGGAATCGTAACCAGAGTTTCAAGTTCCGGACCATCTGGATAGATTTCTTCAACATCGGGTGCAAACACCACATTACAATCCTGCGATTCAAGCGCGGCTACATCGTCTTCAAAACTACGTGGGTAATTTTGCAAATCTTCACTGGGTCCGAACTGGGTCGGGTTTATAAAGATTGTTGTAAGGATAAAGTCGCATTGTTCACGCGCTTTTTTTACCAGTGAAAGATGGCCTGCATGTAAATTACCCATGGTTGGCACCAAGCCAATTTTAAGACCCTCATTTTTAACCTGTTTAAGGGCCTGTCTGAGGTCTGTAATTGTCCGGTAAATTTGCATGTGGCTTGGACGAACTTAAAAGTCTTTAGCTGTAAGACTGCTCAGGGCCAGGGAAGCTTCCATCTTTAACTGCAGCTACATAAGCTTTTATAGCACCAGGGATGCCACCTGTTGACTCGGTTAAAAAGTTTTTTACAAACTTGGGTGTGATGGGTGAAATTCCCAGGACATCATGCATAACCATGATCTGGCCATCAACATCTTTGCCTGCGCCAATCCCAATAACCGGGATCGTGAGTTTTTCGCTGATTTTAGCCGCCAAAGCAGCTGGAATACATTCCAGTAAAAGCATGTTGGCACCATACTCTTCCAGCATCATTGCTTCCTGAATGATTGTATTGGCCTGATCAGAATCCCTGCCTTGCACTCTGAAACCACCCAGCCTATTAATTGACTGCGGTGTTAAGCCCATATGGGCACAGACGGGAATTCCGCGTTCGGTCAGTAATCGTGTACTTTCAGCAATCCAGGCACCACCTTCCAATTTTACAACCTGAGCGCCGGCGCGCATTAAACGGGCGGCGTTTTCCAGAGTCTGGCTTTCAGATGAGTAAGACATAAACGGTAGATCGCCAATGATTAAAGCACCCTGATTGCCACGCTTTACACACTGCAAGTGATAAATGATATCTTCCATGGTTACGGGGATAGTGGAGTCATGGCCCTGCAGTACCATGCCTAAAGAGTCGCCAACCAGAATAACTTCAACCCCGACTTCACAGAACAGTTTTGCAAACAGGGCATCATAAGCAGTGATACAGGCAAACTTGTCGCCTGTTTTTTTCATTTCCTGCAAAGTGTGGAGCGTGATTGGGTTCAAATTAGTTCCTGCTTTAGTTTTAAATCAGAGCCGGTTTTGGGTTGAAGAAATGACGGCTACCCTTACGCGTGCTGAGAATATGTTCTACCAGTTGCGAATAGTCTTCATCATTGTTTACCAGGTCAATTTCAGCGCTATTTACCACGAACAGACTGCTTTCATCATAGTAGTGGAAAAAATTTGTATAAGCATCTATCAAATTCAGTAAATAGTTTCGGTCAATTGACTGTTCATAAGCGATACCACGATTTTGAATACGTTCAAACAACACATCCACAGGAGCCTGTAAATAAATAACCAAATCAGGCTTTGGTGCATCAATAGTGAGATGGTCATAGACATTTTCGTACAGCTGGTACTCGTCAGCATCAAGGTTCTGACGGGCAAAAATACGATCCTTTTCCATCAGAAAGTCAGCAACACGTACGGGTTCAAACATATCATCCTGACGTAATTCCTGTAGTTGTTGGGCGCGCTGAAAAAGAAAAAAAAGCTGGGTCGATAGCGCGTTCTGTTTGGGGTTTTTGTAAAAACGACTTAGAAAAGGATTGTCTTCACTTTTTTCAAGCAGTGTATCGTAATTAAAACTAGCAGCGAGTCGCTTAGCCAAGCTGGTTTTACCAACGCCTATAGGGCCTTCAATAGCGATATAACGTGGAATATTAGGGCTGGATATCGGAATACTTGTTACGCTATCTGACACATCGGTACCATTTGCAAGGTTGTTGCATTAATGCGAAAAAGTTTATGCTCAATGAATTGCTTTTTTACTTGTGCGACTAGATTTTACCCTGCGTTTGCGGGCTTTTGAAAGCGATGACTTCTGCAAGCTTTGTTGCAAGGCCTGTTGTCCCTGAGAATCAGCACTCTGATAGTCTGTCCACCATTTTCCCAGTCCATGTAAATCTTCACCACTGGCTTCTCGTAATAAAAGAAAGTCATAAGCAGCCCGAAATCGCTTCTTGCCGAGTAATAAGGCGGCTCTTTTGCCGTTACGGCGCTCCAGGCGTAATTGATATTCCCAGATTTCTTTCATGGGTGTGCTGAAGCGTTTGGGTATCGCTATACGTGTTAACTGCTGCTCAATAATTGCTTGTCCGGCTTCGTGCATGGCCAGCATCGGCGCCATACCCGTAGAAACATTTTGTTGGAAAAGTCTTCTGACAGTAGGCCAAAGTATGGAGGCCAGCAGAAAGGCCGGAGTCACACTCTTTGCACTTAAGATACGATCATCAGTACTTTGGAATGCACCTTCCAGCATATATTTATCCCTGGAGTCTGCAAAAGTTAGCAGCTTGGCAAGAGGAGGGAACAAGATGCCAAATACCTGGTATGAAATCAGTTTATTGAAGGTGAGCAGCCCCTTGCCATTAAAAAACAGCTTGAGAAATTCATCAAACAATCTGGCCGGAGGAATCGACTCCAGTAAATGGGCACAGGCTTCGATAGGTTCTTCCGTATTCGCTTCAATGGAAAAATCCAGTTTGCTCGCAAGCCTTATAGCGCGCAGTATTCTGACGGGATCTTCTCTGTAACGTTGTTCAGCGTTTCCGATTATGCGTAAGACACGATTTTGAATATCTTGCATACCATGACAAAAATCATGCACGGTAAAACCCCGAACTGTGTAGTAGAGGGCATTAACGGTGAAGTCACGGCGTAACGCATCTTCTTCAATGGTTCCGTAAACATTATCTCTGAGAATCATGCCGCTTTGATTATGTGCAGAGTCGAGATGTTTTACATTGCGTGCGAGGCTGTTACCCTGAATTTTGGTGCTCTCGCTGGCTTGAGCACGGAATGTAGATACTTCAATGATTTCACGCCCAAAATGGACATGTACTATACGGAAACGCCTGCCGATAATTCTGGAATTCCTGAAAACTTTTGCAATTTGTTCTGGCTCGGCATTGGTTGCTACGTCAAAATCTTTCGGGTGTAAATCTATAAGAAGATCACGCACGCCACCACCAACTAGATAAGCATCAAAACCGGCATCATTTAATTTGTATAGTACTTTTAACGCAGCGGGGCTGATCTGTTTTCGGGAAATCCCATGTTCAGCGCGGTGAATGATGACAGAATCTGTATCAGGTGAGTTTAATTGTTTTGAAGATTTGGTCAAAGTTATTTGCTGTAAAACTAAAGTCCTCATTCTACACAAGATTCTGCATATCTGCATAAGTGTTGTACAAATGAAGATGCATAAATATGATAAATAAAAAGCAAATAAAAAAGCCGGCAAGATTTAAATCTTACCGGCTTTTCAAACCTTGGTTTTTATTATTATTTTTATTACATCCCTGTAGCAAAAATCGGAAACAAATTGTTGCCTTTTTCAGGGCAATCATCCCTTAAATTGACCTCACGCTTCCCCCCTTGCTGTGCTGATTTTTCAGTTCTTAAAGCTTGGGTGCAGTTCAATTATTAATTTAGCTGCAAACCTGGGTCATGCAATTGCTCTATCAATATATTATTATTGTTATTAGTTTTTAATTATTAACGACAGACAATCTGCCTGTTATTAAAGCAGTATTTATGCCAATTGTGCATATTTTTTTAAAAATATAATAAAATCAATAAGATATATTCCAAAATGTGCAAATTGGGCTTTTCAAAAAATGGCAATTTGTAAACGAGAGTGATAAGAATTGTAACTAGAGAAGATTAGGAAGGGTAGATAGGTAACACAATACTTGGATTTTTGGTTTGCTGAATTTTTCTGTTAAACAGATTTTTTCTGTCTTGGGATACCGAAACGTTGGCGCCTTTCCCAAAGGCATTTTCGACTGATGCCAAGTTTTTTGGCCAACTGGGTTTCGTTCATGGAGTCCTGGTGATCAAGAACAAATCGCTGGAAATAGTCTTCAAGTGATAAATCTTCAGTGGGATCATCATCAATATCTTCTGTTTCATTACTGCCATTATTCTCTACCAATTGAATGACTTTATTACGGCTCTGTGACATCTGATCCATAATCAAGGAGTCAATTTCTATTAATTCAACATCAATGCCAAGCAAGTCTATCGGTATTTCCGGACCTTCCGTAAGAATAACGGCTCGCTCGATGGCATTCTCCAACTCACGGACATTACCGGGCCATGGGTACATGGTGATAGCCTGAATGGAATCGGCACTGAAATGCATGGGCTCCATGCCCAGCCGGTTACAGATAAGCTTCAGTTTCTTGTCGGCTAGTTCCAGTATATCGGTTCCCCGTTCCCTGAGAGGGGGGATATGCAAGGGCAATACATTTATCCGGTAAAACAGATCTTCACGAAAGCGACCTTCGGCAACAAATTGCTGCAAATCGCGGTGGGTAGCCGCTATCAGTCGTACATCTACTTTGGTTGACTGTACAGAACCAACTTTCCTTATTTCATGTTCCTGCAAGACACGTAAAAGTCTTGCTTGTGCTTCCAGCGGCAGCTCTCCAATTTCATCAAGAAACAAAGTGCCATTGTTGGCGGCTTCTACAAGCCCGGTACGTGTCGTGGTTGCACCGGTGAAGGAGCCTTTTTCATGGCCAAACAGTTCTGATTCAACCAGATTTTCCGGGATAGCAGCGCAGTTAATGGAAATCAGGTTTGCATCTTTCCTGGAACTGGCTTCATGCAAAGCCCGGGCAACCAGCTCTTTGCCGGTACCGGATTCTCCCTGAATCAGAACGGAAGAATTGGTTAGCGCAACTTTACGGATTCTGCGGAATAATTCTTTCATGGCCGGACAACTGCCAACCATGCCTGAGACAGGTTCTTCGTTGGAGGTTGTCCTTTTTTTATTTTGTTTACTACCCTTTGTTGTGAGAGATTTTAATTTGTTTAGTACTTCTTCACTCTCAAAGGGTATAGACAGATATTCCATGGCTCCATCCTTCGAGCTGCCTATGGCGGAGCGCAGGCTGGCATAATTGCTAGCCAGCAGGATGGGAGTAGAAGTCTGTTTAATCAGATCTGTACCAGGAAGATCGGGTAAGCGCAGGTTGCAAATAATGGCATCAAGTTGATCCAAGTCGAATTTAAGTGCTTCCTTAACACAACTGCATGCCTGAGTTTGAAAACCTGCTGATGCTACTATTTCAGTGATTTTGCCTAGTATTTCCTGATCGTTTTCTACAAGTAGTATGGTAGTCATAAATTACGTGGAAGTTGTCCAGAAATTCCCCTGAATTGACCTTGTAATAATAATTTTGTTTCCTTTCTACTCACTTTTGGCAAAAAGTGCAACTGTAATTATGAAGAAGCATGCATTAAAGCTAGGTTGACACCATCGATCAGCCTATTGGGAGAGCTGGCAGATTTATATAATTTACAATTAGAACAAGTAGATAGCTTAAGTCAGTCTTCATCAAGCTGCTGTAAGTTATTCAGCTTCTGAATTTCCCAGTTTTTGATAGCCCAATTGAGGATATCCGGAGTGCTGCAGTCTATAAGTTCAGCAGGTGGGTTTTGCTGTAAGTACACCAGCGCCTGATATAAGGCCTGTGCAGGCTGGTCTAGATTTATTGCTTTGGCATGGTGCTGTTTGCTCAACTTTTGTCCCATAGCATTAACGATGACAGGAATATGTCCGTATACCGGTTGGGAATAGTCTAATAAGTTTTGCAGGTAAATTTGACGGTGGGTGGAATCTATCAGGTCTATGCCCCGGATAATGTGAGTAATATCCTGGAACGCATCATCAACAACAACAGCAAGCTGATAGGAAAATAAACCATCCTTACGTTTGACAATAAAATCGCCGCTTTCAGACTCAAGCTTTTGCGACTGTTTTCCCTGTAATAAATCATCAAATTGGTTGATTGTATCGGGGACTCTACAACGCAAGGCATAGTTTCCAGATATTAAATCCGAGTCGCCCATCTTGCGTTTTCTGCAAGTTCCGGGATAAATACCGGCATATTCCTGAATGGTCTGCCTGCTGCAGGTGCATGGAAAAATATGTTCCTGTTGCTGTAGCTGGGTCAGGGCATCGCGATAGGCATTATGACGTTGGCTCTGGTATAAAACTTCGCCATCCCAAAATAAATTCAAGTACTCAAGTGACTGCAGAATCTGTGCAGCAGACGCTGCACTTTCTCTGGGTGGGTCAAGGTCTTCCATGCGGACAAACCATTGTCCATTATTGGCTCGGGCATCAAGGAAACTTGCTAGTGCAGCGATCAATGAACCCGCATGTAGAGGGCCGGTGGGAGAGGGCGCAAATCGCCCTCTGTAGAGAGAGGTTTCAGTTATTGAAATATCCAGAGCTGTCTAGGCTCCCAGCTGTTTTTCCTTGATTTCGTCCAACGTTTTACAATCGATACACTTGTTGGCAGTTGGGCGTGCTTCAAGGCGGCGGATACCGATTTCAACACCACAGGAGTCACAAAAGCCATAATCATCTTTTGCTATCAGCTCAATGGTAGAATCAATCTTTTTAATCAACCGGCGCTCACGATCGCGTGTCCGAAGTTCGATACTGAATTCTTCTTCGAGTGTAGCACGGTCGGCAGGATCCGGCGGATTGGCTGCTTCATCCTGCATATGATGGACAGTTCTGTCGACCTCTTGCATTAATTCGTTGCGCCAGTTGAGTAATATATTCTTGAAATGTTCGCGTTGTGCTTCATTCATATATTCCTCACCCCGTTTTAACTTGTAAGGGGTAAAGTCACTGACCTCAAGGTGTGCATTGGGGTTTCTAGGGCTGGCTGAACGTACTGGTTTTTTTTCAGGCGCTTTTTTGGCGACAGCTTTTTTATTTGCTGCAGCTTTTTTATTTGCTGCAGCTTTTTTTGCAGGCGCTTTTTTAGGCGCCGCTTTTTTTGCAGGTGCCTTTTTAGCGACGGCTTTTTTCTTTGCGGCAGCTTTTTTTACAGGCGCATTTTTAGGCGCCGCTTTTTTTGCAGGTGCCTTTTTAGCGATGGCTTTTTTCTTTGCGGCAGCTTTTTTTACAGGCGCTTTTTTAGGCGCCGCTTTTTTTGCAGGTGCCTTTTTAGTGACAGCTTTTTTCTTTACAGCAGCCTTTTTCACAGGGGCTTTTTTGGCTTTTGCAGCCGCTTTCTTTTTAGTTACCATTAGCTTATCTCTTTTTGACTTACTGCTATATTATTAATCTTTATTCTGAATGTTTCCTTTCTTATCTAACCACTTTCTGATCTGATTCAATAAAAATATACTGTATGCGATATGCTCAAAAGGAGAGCATTCTACTGATTTATTCGAAGTCAGCAAACTATTTGTTGATTGATAGCTGGGCCTGCTACTGTGTTTCCAGATCAGTTTCGTTGATATAAATATTTCCTTCTTTAATTTCGTAATCAATGCTTTGAAGACTTTGCCCCAGACAAGGGCCCTGCAGGCATTCACCACTTTCAATATTAAACAGGGCGCCATGTGTAGAACATTGGATCAAATCACCACTGTTATTTAAAAATTTATCTGGTTCCCAGTTAAGCGGGACATGCATATGGGGACAGCGGTTACGATATAAAAATATCTGCTCGCGTTTTTTTACTGCAAAAAGTGCTGACTGCTTAAGCTCAAAACTTCTGCTAGCTCCTTCCGGAATACTTTGAACCTGGCAAAGCTCCACAAGCATCAACCCTCAAGTGCCTGAGCAAAATCGGCGATAAGATCGTCTGTCTCTTCAATGCCGATTGAAAATCTGACCAGGGAATCCGCTACACCCATTGAGGCTCTGCGTTCAGGCCCCATTTCAAAATAGATGGTATGGGCAACTGGAATACCCAGGCTACGGTTATCACCTAAATTACTGGAACTAACAACCAGCTCCAACGAGTTCAGGAAATCAAAACAATCAATATTGTCATGCAACTCTATACTGAGAATTGCGCCGAAATGTTTAAACAATTCACGGGCTCTGTCATGTTGAGGGTGACTTGCCAAGCCAGGGTAACTGACGTTTTTAACATTTGGATGTTTGTCACATAATTCAGCGATAGCAAGTGCATTATCGCAGGCTTTTACAATTCTCAGGGCTAAAGTATCAGAGCCGACCGATAAATGATGAGCAGCTTCAGGCGCCAAGGCTGCACCGAAGTCACGCAGGCCTTTTTTTCGTATTTGCGTGATACCCCATTGTGCAGCTTCCTTGTTTTTGTAATTGTCGTAGATATTGTCGAAGTTGCTCCAATCATAAAGACCGGTGTCTGTTACGCTGCCGCCCAGGGCATTGCCATGACCACCAATATACTTGGTTAATGAGTTGATAATCAGGCTGGCCTTGACCTCTATCGGCAAAAACAGGCAGGGCGAGGTCATGGTGTTATCAACAAAATAAATAAGCTTGTGTTTTTCGCATAAATCTCCGATAACAGCCAGGTCTGCAATCTGGGTGACCGGGTTGGCAATAGTTTCTACAAATACCAGTTTAGTGTTGGGTTTTATCGCGGACTCAACATTTGCAGCATCGGTAGCATCAACGAAAGTGATTTCGATACCCAGGTTACTTAAGGTATTAAATAAACTATTGGTATTTCCGAAAAGAAAGGCGCTGGAGATGATGTGATCGCCTGCACGTAGCAGTGATAATAAAGTTGATCCAATGGCGGCCATGCCGGTTGCAAAAATAACAGTGGCGAGGCCCTGCTCCATCAACGTAATTTTATTGGCAAGTGCTTCTACAGTTGGATTGTTTTGCCTGCCATAAGCGTAACCCTGGCGTTTGTTCTGGAACACTTCCGCCAATTCTCTGGCATCTTCATAACCATAAGCTACTGAAGTATGAATAGCTTTGTGTAAGACACCATGTTCTGGCTGGCCATGACGGTCGGCATGCAGGATCTTACTTGTGAACTGCTTCTTCTTCATTACGCTAAAGTATTGCAATTGGGTGTTGCTGTAAAAAAGAGGGCGGATGATACTCCTATTTTTAGCTGTATAGAAGTATCAGGCGGGGACGCGACCTGAATGCAGTTATATGGGATGTCAGTTTCGCTTTACTCTTCTTTCACCATGACATCTATCAGCACGCTAAGATCCTGCTCTGGTGCGGGGTCTGTGGAATCTGCAGGTCCGACCCATAACTGCCCCATCATGCCGGCTTCTGCATGATCAAGAATGTGGCAGTGATACATCCACATGCCGGGTCTGCCCTCGAAATTAACGGCAATATGCACGGTTTCTCCAACCGGAACATCAACGGTGTCTTTCCATTCTGGGACTCTATTTTCGTCCAGAACTTGAAAGAAGTAGCCGTGTAAATGAAAGGGGTGATTAAAATCAGAATTATTAATTAAATTCCAGATATGGGTTTCACCGACTCTTGCTTGCAGTGGCATCATATTCCAGTAAGGAATGCCATTGAAGCCCATTTCTATATTATTGGTTTCATCCTGACCAATGGTCATTTCCAAGTCTGTTTCTATGGCATTACTGATATCAATGGGTTCAATGGTCCGAAGCTGTTCAGGAATCTGTGCCGGTATGACGGGGTCATCCATGACAGTTTCTATATCCATCATTGGTACAGAAGCACGTCTGTAAACTGTACCGAACCCACGGTTAAAAGGTATCCAGCGAAAAACCTGAGTGCTTCCCGGTTCCCGCATCGGTGTGAAGACAATATCGGCTCGTTCCGATGGTGTAACGACTACGCGTCCTGCTTCTCTGGAACGTTCTGCCAGGCCATTGTCGCCACCGAGGATAGTAAAGGTATGATCTCGTAAACGTATGGGAATATATCTGGATCGGGAAGCATTGATAACACGCCAGCGCTGTTGTTTGCCCTGTCGGACTTTAAGGGTTGGGCGGACTTTGCCATTAACCAGTACGACGGTGCCTTCCTTGCCAAAAAGGGAAGTAAAATCACCTCCTGAATTTTCTGGAACAAAGCTGCCATCGCCTACGTTCAAACTGATATCTGACATTACCAGTACCAGATCATCACCAAACTCTTCCGGGTCATTGGGATCCTCAACCACTATAGGACCATACATGCCCCAGCCTATCTAGGCGGCAGAATTGACATGGGGGTGATACCAGTAAGTACCGGCATCATCGACAGTAAATTCATATCTGAACTCACCGCCGGGTTCTACTGGCGGTTGGGTAACGCCCGGAACACCATCCATCTGATTGGGGACACGTAATCCATGCCAATGAATGGTAGTCGAATCCGGTAGCGAGTTTTTAAAGTGAATGATGACAGTATCACCAACTTTGGCTTTGATTAAGGGGCCTGGAAGCGTGCCACCATATGTCCATACCGGAGTCGTTGTCCCTTCAATAATTTCAATATCGGTAATTTTTGCTTCCAGTTCAATTTCGAGAATATTGGGGTCAGGATTCAAATCCTCCGGAATGGCCAGCGCAAGATCATCATCCCAGCCTTCAGGTTGTTCAACGTCCAGGGCTGTCTTGGGAGAAGGAGTACAGGCGCTAAGCAGTATGACCACTGCTGTGATAAAAAAATTGCTTATTTTTGGTTCATGGGTTTCATCATCGTTATTTTTAAAAATTAGCTTAGCTCACTAAATTATCATAAAATGTATTTTAAATACATTATTTGAATATAGTCGGGAATAATTCCATTATTTGTTCATTATTCGCTATCTTTTGTGGGAAACAACTTTATGCAATTATCAAGATTTACCGATTTTAGTCTACGGGTATTACTGTATCTTATGATTAATAACAAGAAACGTGCACGTTTGCAGGAAATTGCAGACTTTTACCCGATACCACTGGAGCATTTACGCAAAGTTGTCCACGCACTCTCAAAGTCCGGTTACCTGAAGACCTATCGCGGTAAAAACGGCGGTATTGAATTAGGCAAAGATCCTGAGAGCATTCGGATTGGTGATGTTATTAAACATTTTGAAAATCAGCAGGCTTTCATTGACTGCGAGGGCTTATCGTGCCGATTGACAGCGGTATGTGCATTAAAGAAGGCCTTAAAACATGGACAAGCTACTTTATTTGATACTTTAAATACTTATACGCTGGCGGATCTGGTGGATACCAAGCCCGACATGGTCAGATTACTTTTCGATAAAGTTGCGTGACTTCCTGCATTCCCTGCCTATTAAAACTGCAATAAAAAAGGGCTTACTAAGTAAGCCCTTTTATCAAACTTATTTCCCGGTTTAAGAGATTGTCAAAGTTCGGGTAAATTGACCAAAGTTCTCCCAGCGTGAGATTTTCTCAGGCAGTTCTTCCGGAGTTGCTTGTACCTGCCCATTAACATCTATAACCCGTGAAACAATTGAATGTTCTCCGGGGCTGGCATTATTCCAGGCAAAGTTAAACAGCTTCCAGGAGTAACGGGTTGCGCCAGGCAATATGTTGGCGCGCTGCCAGGGGCCATCATCAATTTTTACTTCCACGGCCCGTAGTGGCGTACCATCATTCAGGGCGAAGCCCATAATGTTATGGGTATTCCCTCGCCTGGTCACACGGGTAATGGCAGATTTCAGCTGAATTTTGGTCACCAACCTTTCTTCCCAGCGTTCGACGCCTCCGATGTTACGACGGCTTAAGGTGACATAATCGCGCGCCTGAAACCGGCCGGAAAAACGTCTGTCCTGAACATGTATCTGCTCCAGCCATTTAATATTGGTCACGCCGTACCAGCCAGGAACCAGCAGCCTGATTGGAAAGCCATGAGCGCCGGGCAAGGGCTCACCATTCATTTCATAGGCGAGAATGATATCGTCGTTCATAGCTTCATTAAAACTTAGACCACGACCAAAACTTTGTTCTACTTCAGTATCACGAATTGTTTCCTTACCGCGGTCAGCACCATAGAAAACCACTTCAGAACCGCCATACTGGATGCCTGCATCCTGCAACAAATCACGCAGACTACAACCTCCCCATAACGCATTACCAACCAGACCGTGGTAGATGCCCTGTTGGTTGCCACCACATTCAAAGCCAGCGACGATTTCAACTTTTGGTCGGCGTCGAATGTCAGCCATGCTCAGGGTCATTGGGTTATCCACCATGCCGGTGATTCGAAGTCGATGAGCATTTCCATCCAGTTGTGGTTGACCATAGTGCTGCACAACATAGAACTGATCTTCGTTACGCGAATAAAAATCTTCAATCAGCTGAGTATTCTGGAAAAAGACACCGCCAGCGGTTTTAGGCGGGCCAGCGAAATCAGGTGGCATGTCAGTAAATGGTACGAGGACTTCATCCTGAGCCATAGCGGCCTGAGACAGGAAAGGAACTGAGCCCGTCATGGCGAAACCGCCCATGACCATACCGCCTTTTAATAAATCTCTTCTCTTATTTTCTTGATCTTGTTCTGACATTACCCACCCCTCGATCGATAAAAAAATTTTATTCATTATTCAGTTGCTGCGGATGCGAGTCAAGCAGTGCTTTAGTTAATGCTCATTGTTCCTGCTGACTTTGACATTTAAGACAAAGTCTGGCTTCCGGGCTTACCTGCAAGCGTGTAAAGGCAATGGCTTCGTCACAAAGTTCGCAACAGCCATAGTCTTCATTATTGCGGATTTTATTTAAGGCTTTCTGGACCAGTTGCAATCGCTGCTTGCTGTGCTGCAGTGTAGAATCTGCCATATGCTGCTGTTGCATGGCATCCATACGGGACAGCCTGCCAACTTTGCTTTGATCCAGTGTTACTGTGGAAGCGGCAGGTGTCGCCAGTTCTATTTGCTTCAGTATTTCGGCTAAACGTTGTTCCAGTGCTGTAGTCAGCTTTGCAATTTGTGCCGGGCTTAGATTTTGCATTTACAGCCCCTGAAAAATGGGTAATTGTTCGATGGTATTTCCAATGCTTTGCATCCGGTTTAAGTAGGCCTCCGAATCGCGATTTTCATACTGGGCAATGAATTCTGCTTCGCTTATCCCATCAGGTCTGCCCACCAGAGGCATATAATCCGTTTCAAACTCAACGTCGGCGAAAAAGCGCTGTAGTTGCAAGGCGGCACGCTGGCTTCTGTTAGACAGTTCGCCGAGGCGCGTGCCAATCTGATTGGCGGTGATATCACTAAAACTAAAACCGGAGTAGCTCCGGCTGTCTTGTACTTCTTTATAGGTAGAAAGCATATTGGCCAGATTACTGTCAGCATAGGCGGCAATTGCAGCAGAACCGATCATATGACGTGGCAGGTCATCCCTGTTTTCCAATGTGATAAGCAGAGATCGGCTTGTCGTTGATGTTGCTTCAGGGCCCAGCAGATCTTCTATATCCAGTTCATCAAATAGATAGCTGACCAGAATTAAAAAAATTACCCGGTTTTCTTCCATTGGGTCACCATCATTTTCCAGGGCGTAATTAAAAAGTGGGTTTAGCAAGGTATTCAGGCTGGTGGATCTGTTGGCTTGCGGGAGCATTTCAAGTACTGAATTCAAATGGTTCTGATAGGTCACAAGATTGTCATGAGTAGACTGATCGATAAAAAGACGTCTGGCCTGTTCACTGATAAAACCGGTATCAACTGCTTCCCAATTGACGTTGAGCCCAAGATAATTTTCTCTGATTGTTATTTCATTGACTACATCCAGTATGGAGCTGAGGAGCAGAAAATTATTATTTTGGGCGAGAGTTTGGTTGCTGTAATTGAAGAGGGGACGGATTATAAAATCGGGAATTGTAATACCTCCAAACCGCAGGCTTTGCAAAAATACAGTATTATTTTCCTGCTTGAAGCGGGCCTCAAAGTTTAGATAGGATCCAAATAAACTGGGTTTAATGGCAAAACTTCCATTGAGTGTCGCTGATTCTGCATTCAGCTCTGCCAGTAATGAACTGCCTTTTATCCATTCAGGGCTACTATTGCTTAATTGCTGCGAAAAGTAGAGTAGCAATGCATTACTTTCAGCTTCATTCAGTTCAATAAATTGATCACTGCTGTTAAACCAATAACGAGGGTCATATTCAATCAGTATGTTTTCAATACTGCTCAACTGCTGTTGATCAAGCTGCTGGTTTACCGGGAAATTTGTTGAATCTTCCAGGGCGATAAACAGGACAAGAAGAGGCAGACTGAACAAAAGCAGTAAGAGGATGCCAATTGAGTAAATAAAAACCTTCATCTAAACAGTATACTTAGCCTGTTTTCTTCTGAATAGCTGGCAACGGAAGTTTCATCAATGGAGTTTCATTAATACAGTGCTTATGCGGTATTATCGCAATCTTACATTCTTAGATGTTTTTAGCGTATGAAAATTAAACAAGCATTTTTAACCCTCACCATATTTCTAACAGCCTGTGTTAACAATACAGTGCAACAATCTGTGCGTGATCAGGAAGAACCGGCCAGATCAGCAAGGATGGAACAGCCTGTTATGGAAGAAGCTCAAAGAGCAGAAGAAGAAAGCAGAAGTCAGGCTGAAATAACACGACTGGAAAGGGAAGAAATGGCAAGAGTGGAAAGGGAAGAAGAGCTTGCCCGTCAGGAAGCTGAGCGTCAGCGCGAACTGGAAGCAGAAGAAGCCCGCAGGTTGGCCGCAGAGGCCAGGATGGCGGCTGCCAGAGAAGCAGAAGAGTTACGCCAGGCTGAAACTTTAGCCAGACAACAGGCCCGGATAGAAGAATTAAGCAGACAGGTCCAAATGCTTAATGAGCAAGCCCAGACAGTTGAGTCTGCCAACGAGGTGTTAAATGAAGCACTGGAAGCAGCAGAAGCAGTGACTGCTGCTCTCAGTGAGGAAAGTCAAAAGTTCAATGATATTAACCCTGAGTCAGGCATGTTGCCGGAAGCCATAGATATGGAACGTCTTGATGAACTAACTACAAGGCTTGAACAATTACGTGCCCAGGCAGCCTCTTTGCAGGCCCAGTAATTCATACTTCAGCCCTCATTACTTAGTCGATACTTGTCCATCACTTAACTTTGTTTGTGCTGCCCGTTGTGGTAAAGTGCGCGGGTTTTTTTAACTCATTTTTTAATTCATTCGTACGGAGAAATTCTGGATGACAATTGCACTGATTTTTATCCTTTCCCTGCTGGGTCTTGGTATCGCTTTTTACTATATGAAAAAGGTCAACAGTATCCCTTTGGATATGGGGCTTAATGCAGAAGAAAGCACTCGACTTAAAGCTATACACGGCGCTATTGCCGAAGGCGCAATGGCCTTTTTGAAGCAGGAGTACCGTTATCTTGCAGTGTTTATGGTTGCCTTTGCGCTGGTCATAGCAGTACTGATTGATGACACACATACCGAAGGTGTCCATGAAGGTATTTATACTGCGATTTCCTTTCTCTTCGGTGCATTAATTTCCATCATTTCCGGCTACATTGGGATGAAAGTAGCCACTGCCGGTAATGCCCGTACGACAGTATCTGCACGTAATAATATTGCTGATGCTTTTGTTGTTGCCATGAATTCAGGAGCTGTGATGGGCTTCGCTCTGGTTGGTTTGGCGACATTAGGTTTAATTATTATTTACCTGGTCATGCGAGCCCTGTTGCCGGAAGTTGAAAATAATGTCTTGATGGAAGTGATTGCCGGTTTTGGATTGGGCGGATCTTCCATTGCCCTTTTTGCCCGTGTTGGTGGCGGTATCTTCACCAAAGCGGCTGACGTAGGTGCTGACCTGGTTGGTAAGGTTGAGAAAGGTATTCCAGAAGATGATCCGCGTAACCCGGCGGTTATTGCTGATAACGTTGGCGATAACGTTGGTGATGTAGCGGGTATGGGAGCTGACCTGTTTGGTTCCTGTGCAGAAAGTACCTGTGCGGCACTGGTTATTTCGGCCATTGCTTTTTCCATGGACCTGAATGCCATGCTGTATCCAATCATGATTTCAGCTGTAGGTATTCCGGTCAGTCTGGTAACCAAGATGCTGGTGCGTGTGCATAGCGAAGAGCAAGTAGCTCCGGCACTGAAAAAATTATTGATCATTTCTTCTGTATTAATGGCAGTAGTCATTTTCTTCTTCACTATCTGGATGATTCCTGGAGAGTTTGAAATTAATGGCGAAACCTATTCTGATATGGGTGTGTACTGGTGTTTCCTGTCTGGTCTGGTTGCTGGCCTGGCTGTTGGACTTTTAACTGAATACTATACTTCGGACATGTATAAGCCCGTGCAGGAAATTGCCAAGTCCTGTGAAACCGGTGCTGCAACCAATATTATTTTTGGTCTTGCTCTGGGTTATAAATCCACTGTCTTGCCATATCTTGCGATCGCCATTTCTATTTTTATCTCATGGGAACTGGCTGGCATGTACGGTATCGCGATAGCTTCTTTGGGTATGTTAGGTACCCTGGCGATTGCTTTAACAATCGATGCTTATGGTCCGGTTGCTGATAATGCCGGTGGTATTGCAGAAATGGTGGGACTGGATAAAGAAGTGCGTCGCCGTACAGATATTCTGGATTCTGCCGGTAATACAACGGCCGCTATTGGTAAAGGCTTTGCCATTGGCGCAGCAATACTGACTTCGCTGGCTTTGTTTAGTGCTTTCCTTACACATTCTCAAAATTTAATGAGAGAAATTCCTGAGTTTGGTGCTGACTATGATTTGATCGGATCCATCACTTTGCTTGATCCAGTGGTATTTGTCAGTCTGTTCATGGGTGCGGTATTACCTTTCCTGTTTTCTGCCATGACCATGAAGTCAGTTGGTGCAGCAGCTTACGATATGATTGAAGAGGTTCGTCGTCAGTTCCGTGAAATTCCAGGTATTATGGAAGGTCAGGGACGCCCTCAATATGGTCAGTGTGTTGCCATTTCAACAAAAGCAGCCTTGCGTGAAATGATCGCACCGGGTGTATTGATTATGGGTACACCGCTGGTCATCGGCTTCCTGTTTGGCGTTCCTGCCGTGGCAGGCATTCTGGCAGGTTCCCTGGTAACTGGTGGTGTTCTGGCCATTGCTTCTTCTAACAGTGGTGGTGCCTGGGATAATGCCAAGAAATATATCGAAGCTGGTAATCTGGGTGGCAAAGGTTCAGAAGAACATAAAGCGGCCGTGGTCGGTGATACTGTTGGTGATCCACTGAAAGATACATCAGGCCCGTCTTTGAATATTCTGATTAAACTGTCAGCAATTCTGAGTCTGGTATTTGCACCATTCTTTGTAAACTATGGTGGAATATTGCTGTAAGTCATACGGTAATAAGAAAAAGGGGCTCTAGAGCCCCTTTTTTGTAGGCGAATTTTGCATAAGCTAATGCTTATTAGCCTTTGTTATACTGAGCTAACAGAAAATTTTAGAGAGTTGTATGAAGCAGACAGACACAAGCCCGAATCTGGCGGGCATAAAAAACATCATTGTTGTTGCATCGGGAAAGGGTGGTGTCGGTAAATCCACGACAGCCGTTAACCTGTCTCTGGCTCTGAAAGACCAGGGAGCAAAGGTTGGTCTGTATGATGCTGATATCTATGGACCGAGTATTCCGACCATGCTGGGCTTGCCGGAAGGAACACGACCTGAAATTGTCGATGAACGCACTATGAAACCAATCAGTGCACATGGCATTGTGTGTCACTCAATCGGTTTTCTGGTTGATGCAAATCAGGCCATGGCCTGGCGTGGCCCAATGGTCATGGGAGCCTTTAATCAGATACTCAATGATACGCAGTGGGGTGAACTGGATTATCTGGTGGTGGATATGCCGCCTGGAACCGGTGATATTCAATTAAGTCTGGCACAGTCGGTTCCTGTCACCGGTGCTGTTATTGTCACTACTCCGCAGGATGTTGCCCTGCTGGATGCCAAACGTGGCATTGAAATGTTTCGCAAAGTTGGCATTCCAATTCTGGGCGTGGTTGAAAATATGGGGCTGCATATATGCAGCGAGTGTGGTCACCTTGAGCATATTTTTGGCGAAGGCGGGGCAGAGCGTATTGCCCAAGATTATAAGGTTAATGTCCTGGGCAGCTTGCCGCTGGATTCTGCCATTCGTGAGCGCAGTGATGAAGGAATACCAATTGTTGCAGCAGATGCCTATGGCAAAGTAGCCGATATTTATCGAAATATTGCTGCTACTGTGAGTGACACTGTAAAGGATTTAAACAGCAGTCTGAGTATGCCGGGAATTAATATCATTGATGACTAATCTGTTTGCTTGAGTTCACGTAAATACTGGAAAAGTTTTCTGCTTGAGCTCGGAGCCTTGTTTTGAACCTGTTCTTTTTGTGCCTGACGAATAAGCTGTCGCAGGTACTGTATATCCAGATCAGGGTGTTCGGTAATCAGACTCTGTAAAGTTTCTTCTGAACCGGCTAGCAGTTTTTCTCTGAGTTCTTCCATCTGTTTGAAAAAACGTTTGTTCAAATTGGCACTTTGCTGATCCTGTTCCAGTACTTTTTCGATTAGGTCCGTATCAACACTGCGCATTAATTTGCCGATATATTGCAGTTGTCTCCGACGGGCTTCATGTTTGTTGGGTAAGCGTTTGAAATCCTGAACAGCAATGGACAAGTCAGCAGGCAGCTGACATTTTTCCAGGAGTTGATCGTTGATCTCGGTCAGCCTCTTGCCCAGTTCCTGTAAAGCCAGCATTTCACGTTTACGCTGACTTTTACTGACAATTTCTTCAGTGTCTGAAAGAGAATCTTCGGGATCGTTAAAGGGAGGACTGTCGGCAGAGCTGCTCATGTCGATTAATATAATAATGCTGCAAGGCCGAGGAAGGACAAGAAGCCCACCACATCAGTAATCGTGGTGAGTACCACGCTACCGGCCAGGGCAGGGTCTATTTTGAGTTTTTTAAGAAACATAGGCAGAAAGGCGCCGGATAAAGCAGCAACCAGCAAATTAACGATCATTGCTCCAGCAAATATATAAGCGAGCTTATTATCAGAGAACCAGATTATTGCTATCACGGCAGCTACCAGAGCCCACAGCAAACCATTTAGAAAACCAACGCCCAGTTCTCGCCACATCAGCCATAATGAATTGGTTTTCCCTATCTGTCCGATGGCCATGCTTCTGATAACCAGCGTTAGAGTCTGATTCCCGGCAACGCCGCCCATACTTGCTACTATCGTCATCAATACAGCCAAAGCAACGACCTGATCTATGGTTTCCGAGAAGCGGTTAATGACGAATGCGGCAATAAAAGCTGTTATCAGGTTTACGCCCAACCAGACAGCTCGGCGCTTGGCTGTTTTCCAGACTGGGGCAAAGGTATCATCTTCTTCGTCAAGACCGGCCATGCTCATGAGCGAGTGGTCGGCATCCTCCATAATGACGTCAACAATGTCGTCAATCGTGATACGTCCCAGCAATTTACCGTCTTCATCGACAACCGGCGCGGAGATCCAGTCCATTCTTTCAAAAAGTTGTGCAACTTCGTTATCGGGCATGGAGACAGGAATGGCTTCAAAGTCTGTAATCATGATTTCACTGACAGTTAACCCGGGGTCGGAAACCAGTACCTTACGCAGAGGTAACAGACCGACAAGATAATCCTCCCGACTCACGACAAGAATATTATCGGTCATGCTTGGAATTTCATCATGGCGTCGCAGGTAACGCAGTACGACATCCAGTGTATGGTTACTTCGTACTGTGATGGTGTCGGTATTGAGCAGGCCACCGGCAGTATCTTCAGGATAGGAAAGTACAGCTTCCAGACGCTGTCTGTCCTGATCTCCCATGGCAAGCAGGACTTCATTGATTTCCTGATCAGGGAGCTGCTGCAGAATATCAGCGATGTCATCGGTGTCCAGACCTTCTGTTAGGCTGACAACCTCTGCCGGGCTTAATTTGTTTAAGATGTCACTTTGTAAATCTTCATTGAGGAAATTTAATACTTCCCCTTCGTTTTCTTTAGAAACCAGACGCCATAAAGTTTCTCTGGCTTTATGCGGCGAAGACTCAAGCAAATGCGCAATAGTGGGAGCTGGCAGGTCGTTAAGCATTTGCCGAACACGCACAAAGTAACCACTATCCAGCGCGGCTCTCAACGCTTCAAGTTGCTCCTGAGTCTGGTTGGTGCTTTCACTTGGCTGCATGCTTGGTCAACTTTTTCTAATTTCTTTTCGGTTTCCGGAAAAACCTGCAAAGACATCCGTTGATGGAAGCGGGTATTATATCAGTGCGAAGAACGCAAAGCCCTAGCTGACTATTGAAAAACCATTACGCTTGCCAATCCTGCCTTAAAAAATTAGATAAAACTGCTCATTTAGTATGTGTAAACTGCGCTTTATATCTAATTTTGCCTTGTCTTGGCTGCACGCATCATGTTTTTAAATTGTCAGCAGGGAAGGTAGGGGCCAGAGGCTCTTAAGTAAATTTTATGTCAAACAGCAAATTACAAATATTGATTGCCTTGCTGGTGGTCATTGGATTCTCAGTCCTGGCCTGGTTTTTCCAGCCTGATCCGGCCAGAAGTGATGTCGTGTGGTATAGCATTTTACCGCCGGTCATTGCAGTGGCTTTTGCCATCGCTACCCGGCTTTTATTGTTGAGTCTGGCCGCTGGAGTGGTTCTTGGCAGCTTATTGATTAATGTGCCATCGGCAATAACGCAAACATCTGCCTGGGGAGCAAGCTTTGTCACTTTAGGGGAGCAACTTTGGCGAGTGATAAGAGACCCTTTTAATCTGGCGGTACTCGCGTTTATTTTGCTGATGCTGACAATGGTCAGTATCGTTATTCTTTCCGGCGGATTGCTGGCCATTGTCAGGTGGCTGGAGCAATATGCCAGAGGTCCCAGGTCCACCCAGTTTATTACCACACTAATGGGCTTTCTGGTTTTTATTGATGATTATGCCAACGTTATGATCGTCGGGACTTCAATGCGCCCGATTTCAGATTCAATGCGGGTAAGCAGGGAAAAACTCGCATTTCTGGTTGACGCAACGGCGGCACCAATTTCAGGTATCGCCTTAATGTCGACCTGGATTGGCTATGAACTTGGTATTTTTTCTGAAGTCAGTGCTGCACTGGATTTGGGACGGGATGCCTATTCCATGTTTCTTGATGCACTTGGCTATCGTTTCTATTGCATCTTTATGATTGTGTTTATTTTTGTGAATATCTGGTCAAGGCGTGAATTCGGCGGCATGCTGTTGGCTGAACGCCGTGGCAGAAGGGGTGAAGTCAGCGCTGTTGATGCAACTCTGCTCGCTAAAGTCAACGACAATATAGAGCCTGAGCAGTCGGCCAGGATTAAAATGTCTACCGCCTTTGTGCCTTTCGGGGTGTTGTTTTTTGTGTTGTTTCTGGGGCTTTGGATAGATGGCGGCGGGTTAAGCCTGCTTGCAGAAAATCCGGTGGCTATTTTGAGTTTCGAAGCCTGGCGGGAAGTCATCTCGACTTCTGAAAATAATGTTCATGTCTTGAATATTGCTGGCTTACTCGCTTTGATAACAGCCATGTTTTGTGCAGTTGTTGTTGCAGCCATACCAAAACAATCCATTGGCCGGGCAATTAAACAGGGGGCAAAATCGACTTTATATCCCTGGCAGATTTTAATCCTGGCCTGGACTCTCAGTGGTATATGTAATGAACTGCAAACAGGCCCATTTCTTGTCGCTGTTGTTGGTGATGCAATGCCCGCAGTTATTTATCCGGTGATCGTTTTTGTACTGAGCGCCGCTGCCGCTCTTGCGACTGGTACTGCCTGGGGAACCATGGCAATTTTTATACCGATTACGTCCCAGATTGCCTTTCAGCTGGATGGTGGTGTTTATGGGGTGGTGACTATTATGAGTCTGGCGGCTGTCCTTGATGGTGCAATTTTTGGGGATCACTGTTCGCCCATTTCAGATACAACAGTAATGAGTTCAATTGCGACATCATGTGATCATATACATCATGTGCGAACCCAGTTTCCTTATGCTTTGCTGGTTTCTGCCAGTGCCATAGGCCTGGGGTATCTGCCCGCAATGGCTGGTGTGCCTTTATGGCTGGCAATATTGCTGGTAGTAGGATTTTTTAGTTTGTTTTTACTGCTGGTTGCAAAAAAAGTCGACGCTTAATATTGGTTATTCTTCATCGAATTTATTGGCGACGAGTTCAACAATCGCAGACAGGGCTTCATGCTCATCGTTACCATCCAGCCTTATGTCCAGGACGGTACCAGGAGATGCCGCCAGCAGCATGATTGACAGTATGCTTTTACCATCGACCATTTTTTCCTGGTTGCCAATTTCAAACTGGGATTCGAATTTATTGACGACTTCCACCAGCCTGGCTGCCGCCCGGGCATGCAGACCGGCTTTGTTACTAATTGTTATTTTATCTTCAATCATCGTTCAGATATTGCTTAATTCTCTATGTCGAACCTGAATGTTACTAATTGTTTGCGAGAAATGCTTCCCCAGTTTTTCACTTAAAAAGACAGAACGATGCTGTCCTCCGGTGCATCCCAGGGCAATCGTGATGTAACTACGGTTGTTGCGCTCGAAACAGGGAATCCAGTTTTCAAGAAAGTCTTTGATATCATTGAACATTCTTTCAACTTCCGACTCTGATTCAAGATAGTCAATCACTGCTTGATCGAGCCCGGTCAGGCCTCTGAGAGTGCTGACCCAGTAGGGGTTGGGCAGGCAACGGACGTCGTAAACCATGTCGGCATCGATGGGAATGCCATGTTTAAAGCCAAAAGACTGAAATTGTAAGGCCAGGATGTCCTGCTCATGGTTGGCTACCCGGTCACGCACAATATCGCGCAGATCATGCAGATTTAAGCTGCTGGTATCTATAGTTAAACTGGCGAGGTTGGTAATGGGAGAGAGCAGTTCTTTTTCCAGCTTGATGGCTTCTAGCAGACCCAGCTCTGAATTACTTAGGGGATGCTTGCGCCGGGTCTCGCTGAAGCGCTTGAGCAAAGTGTTGGTTTCCGCATCCAGAAAGATTATCTGGCTGTCCAGCGCTGACTTATCGAGCTGATTAAAAATTTCCCTGAATTTGGAAAGATCTCCAGACAGATTGCGCGCATCGATACTGACAGCAACTTTATCCAGTTCATTATCGTTCTCTTCAGCGATGCGTTCTGCCAGTGCGGCCAGCAGGCTGGCAGGCATATTGTCGACACAGTAATAACCCAGATCCTCCAAGACATGCAGGCAGGTACTTTTACCTGATCCGGAACGGCCACTGATAATGATAAGTTTCATGCTGACATTCTATGCTATTTTCAAAAATAAGGGGAAAGCCCGGAAAAGCCTAGGCTGTGCTGTGTATTTTAATTGTTTTGTATAAAGAGGGGATAAAGCCTGGTCAGGACTTTTCAGCAGAGCCGGGAACCCGCATGGCAGCAGCGTATAATTCAGCATCGCTCTGACTTTTTCTGAGATTGTCACAGTAGCTTTGGTTTTTAAAGAGTTCGGCCAGGGTTCTTAATACCTCAAGATGCCCTTTAATGGTGTTTTCCGGGACCAGCAGGAAAAACAGCAAATCAACGGGTTTTTGATCAATGGCATCAAAATCTATCGGGTTGGCCAGTTTTACCAGACAGCCTATCGTCTTTTCACATTTAGGGACACGGCAATGCGGGATGGCAATGCCATTACCCAATCCCGTACTGCCCAGTTGTTCCCGGGCGATCAACGCTTCATAAACTTCATCAGGATTTATATCAACTTTGCTGGCGATTAATTCAGAGCTGGTCTCCAACAAACGTTTCTTGCTTCCACCTTCAACATTACAAAAGGTGAGTTCAGGACTTATGATTGATTCAAGCTGCATGGTTTTTAAATTGTGTCTTAAATTAACAGTAACCTTTTTAGGGTAACCAGATGCCTTCTAAATGTATTTTTTTAAATATTTGCCAAGTAACGCTGCTTAAAGTAGACGTTTCCTTTCATTTGAAGGTGAGATGGACAGGGATTCCCTGTATTTCGCAATGGTTCGGCGCGCAATATTAATACCTTGTTCACCTAAAAGGGAAGTAATTTTGCTATCACTGAGGGGTTTTTGTGGATTTTCGCTGGCTACCAGCTTCTTAATGAGTGCGCGAATAGCGGTAGAAGAGCATTCCCCACCTTCGTGCGTGGCTACATGAGAAGAGAAAAAGTACTTTAACTCGTAGATGCCACGCGGTGTATGCATATATTTCTGGGTGGTTACGCGTGAGATGGTTGATTCATGCATGCCTACTGCTTCAGCGATGTCGTGTAAAACCAGCGGTTTCATCGCTTCATCGCCATAATCAAAAAAACCTCTTTGGTGGTCCACAATATTACGGGCGACTTTCAATAATGTTTCGTTACGGCTTTGTAAGCTTTTCAGAAACCAGCGTGCTTCCTGCAGACTATCTTTCAGATAAGCATTGTCGCTGCCGGAGCCGCCACGTCCTACCAGAGCGGCATAATCAGGATTAACCCGAATAGATGGTGTGGTGTCAGGATTGAGTTCGACTTTCCAGCGCCCTTTTTCTTTGGTGACGAAGACATCAGGAACGACATATTGTGTATCTGATAAGGTTATTTCAGAACCGGGTTTAGGGTTCAGGCTAAGGATTATCTGCAAAGCAGCTTTCAACTCTTCTTCTTTGACTCTGAGTCGTTTCATGATCAGCTTGTAATCGCGTGTGGCCAGCTGTGGAAGAAAGTTATCAATGATTTTGCCAGCCAGATGATAACCAGGGCTTTCAGGGTCACAATGCGCGAGCTGCAGACGTAAACATTCGTTTAGGTCTCGATATCCCACGCCAACCGGATCAAATTGCTGAATTCGATGTAATACGGCCAGGACTTCATCTTCTTCTATATCAAGTTCTCTGATAAGTCCGGCATGAATCGAGGAGATACTTGAGGTCAATAAGCCATTAGGGTCAATTGAATCAATAATTGCCATCGCGATCAGGCGGTCACTGTCAGACATGGGAGTGAGATTGAGCTGCCAGTTCAGGTGATCCTGCAGTGATTCAACGGCACTGTTTCTGGATTCGAAATCGCTGTCTTCGCCAGCCTGATTGGTGCTGTTATAGGATGAGCCAGGCGTCGTATTAATATAGATATCATCCCAGGAGCTATCGACAGCAAGTTCATCGGGAATTTCATTTTCATTCCAGTCGCTGTTTTGCAATTCCTGAAACTCATCATTTTCAGAATCGCTTCGTTCGGTGCTCTGTTCAGATTTGGCTATTAGCTCATCCTGTTGGGTATCACCTTGATTATTTTCAGCGTTATCATTTTCGGAGGCGGACTCATCCATCTCGAGCATGGGATTGGTTTCCAGCGCTTCCTGAATTTCCTGTTGCAGATCCAATGTAGAAAGCTGCAGCAGACGAATTGCCTGTTGCAACTGGGGAGTCATGGTTAGCTGTTGGCCTAACTTGAGTTGAAGCGATAATTTCATAAAACGCTAACTTCTATATTGCGTAGAGCATATATATCAGAACACAAGGTTGAATCGCTAATGACTATAGCAAAGTTCATGCAATTATCATACCGAATAAGTCAAAATTGAAATTGATCTCTGAGTGCGATTTACTCTGATACCAAGAAGCAAAAAATTGGAGAACTAAATGAGCATATTGAAAAAAATCTTTATATTAATAGTTGGATTAATGGCTATGCCAGTCTTGGCACAGAACGTAAAAATCACGCCGCTGGGTTCTCATCCAGGTGAACTTTGTGCGAATGATCGTGCGCTGATATTTGAAGACCCGACTGGACTAAGGCTGCTTTATGACCCAGCACACAACCTTGTTTCCGGTGATGATTCTAGGTTGGGTGATATCCATATTGTGTTGCTTAGCCACATGCATGGCGACCATTTAGGTGACCGCAGGCTTCAGGACGTGGGTGCGGGAACTTGCTCAAATTCAACACGTGTTCCTACTACACACTCCATGACAAGCGAAGTGTTGGCTGAAAAAAATGCTGTACTGGTGACAACCCGGGCCATGGCGGGGTTTATAGCCAGTGAGCTTGAGCGAATGGGTGAAGGTTCTTTATCCGTCTGCAGCCAGCCTGTTGCAGCGACTGTTCCGGTTGAAGTCGCGTGTAGCTCAAGAATAGATATGGGAGGCGTATTTAATGCAACAATGGCTGAGGCCACACAGGGTGTTGAAATTACCATTGTCTTAGCTTCACATGTAAATAACGCACCACCGGCGCTGCTCTCGGTCGAACAACGTGCGGCGGCTGAAACCGATGGTGCTGTTTTTGAATATGGTCCTGCTACAGGATTCGTTGTGAAATTCAGTAATGGACTTGTTGTATATCTTTCGGGAGATACCGGTATCAACTCAGAGATGAGGACTGTTATCAATGAATTCCATCAAGCAAATCTTGCTGTACTCAATCTTGGCAACAACACCGGCATATACCTTTCAGCGCCTTATGTAATCAACGAACTTGTTGAACCGAAATCAGTGATTTTGACTCATGTGAATGAAGCTGCAACCTCAGGAGGTCAACTTCGAACAGAATCGCGTACCTATGAGGTTATACAACAGTTGGAATTACCAGCTTACCTAGCGATCAGTGAACGTACGATGTCATTCGACGGGGAAGGGCATTGCGTGGCAGGATGTGACTAGCGGGTGCAGGGGATTTACCCTGACAGCAAGTCTTTGACGGCAGGAGCGGCTTTAGCCGCGAAAAAGTAGGTGCTGCTTTAGCCGCGAAAGATAAGTTCGGTTCGGGACTAAAGTTCCTCCTACTAGTCCTTTCTACATCCCCTCCTGCGGTCTAAATACGGAAATCATGTCCCAGGTAAACATTTTTAACCTGTTCATTCTGCATGATACTGTCCGGATCGCCTTCAGCCAGAATGGCGCCCTCACTGACAATATAGGCAAATTCACAGATATCCAGGGTTTCGCGGACGTTATGGTCGGTGATAAGCACACCGATACTGCGTTTACTGAGGTCACGGATAATGGTCTTGATATCATTGACCGAGATGGGATCGACACCGGCAAAGGGCTCATCCAGCAAAATAAAATCAGGGTCGGTTGCCAGCGCGCGGGCTATTTCAACCCGGCGTCGTTCGCCACCGGAAAGACTCATGCCCAGGCTGGCTTCCAGATGATCTATATGAAAATCCTGCATTAACTCCTGGCAGATGTCCTGACGCTGGTTGGGGCTCAATTCCTTGCGGGTCTCCAGAATAGCCAGAATATTGTCTTTCACTGTCAGTTTGCGGAATATCGAAGATTCCTGGGGCAGATAACTCAAACCTTTGCGTGCACGCTCATGCATGGGGGCTTTTGAAATATTAAGGTCATCAACGAAAACTTGGCCACTGTCTGCTTTAACCAGTCCGATAATCATATAAAAAGAGGTTGTTTTTCCGGCACCATTTGGTCCGAGCAGACCAACAATCTGGCCACTTTTCAGTTGTAGCGAGACTTCTTTAACAACCTGCCTGCCTTTATAGCTTTTGCCAAGTTTACTGATGCGGAGGGTTTTCATATCAGTAAATCAGGGATTGGCGGTAGCCGGAATAACCATATTCATCTGTGTAGCGTCCAGTTTGCGATTGGCAATATCGTATTCAATACGTTCAGCAGTAGTATCGATCGTGCCTTCCTGGGAAAAGGCAGCGTCGCCCTGAATAATAATGACCTGGGTTTCATTATTGAAAATGATAGTTGCGCCACTGGCATAGGCAATGGCCTGGTCAAGTTCGGGTTGCTGCTGGAAAGTCGCTGGTGAACCCGTAGCAGTAATCATACGGATAAAGCCCTGCTCGCGTTCGATTCTGAATTCAAGGCCGCTTAATTTAAGGCTGCCCTGACTGATTTGTGCCGGTTCATCACTGGTTCCGCGGCAAATTTCCAGACCCTGATCCAGAAATGACTCACTGCGTGCGGGGCAGGTAGTGATCATATCCTGTTCAAGATCACCCGGCAGTGCCAGAGAAATATTGCTTATCAATAAGCTTGGTAAAAGCAGACTGTTTAATAATTTATTCATAACGTCCTCTGACGTTGTTAAGAAAGGTGATGTGTTTTGTGATCAACTCTGCACTCATACCCTGACTGCTGATCTCCCGATTCACTGATTCAAACAGCACTTCAGCCTCGGTGCTGAGGTATTTGCTGGCAGGGTAAATAGTAAGCTGATCTGTATAAATATTGTAAGTCTGGCCTGTAAGGTCTGTATGTTGGACAAGCACATTTTCTGAAAGATCAATTCTTTCTTCATCCCTCTCAGGGTCTTGCTGTATTGTGCCATAGGCCGCACTGAGGAACCACGGACCTGACTGGCTTTCATAAATAACCAATCGCGGAGAATCGACCGAGGCATATTCAGGGTAGGGATAGTGCACAATGCGTTCAGCCTGTAAGCGGTATTCAGATTCCCCTCCGGCGCTGAAGCGGGTACTGTCCACTGTTGTCAGGTAATAGTCAAAGGCCTGGTCAACCCGGCTGCCTTCAATGCCGGAAAAGCTTAGATCATCCGTTTCTGAATTTAGCGGCAGGAACAATATGCAAGCCAGGATGACTAAAGCAATGGTGTGATAGCGCATCGGCCTGGCCACCTACATAAAAGGCGCTATGGCGGCGTCATATTTATCCTGGGCCTGCAAAATCAGATCACAGATTTCACGTACCGCACCCTGACCACCTTGACGCTCCGTACAGCATAACGCATGCTGGATGATGACCGGGTTCGCATTGGGTACAGTGACGCCAAAACCCACCCGGCGAATGCAGGCAAGGTCAGGCAGATCATCACCAATATAAGCGACCTCCTGAAGATTGAGCTCGAGTGATGTCAGAATTTTTTCCAGCGCTTCAAGTTTTTCCTCACAGCCCTGCACCAGATTTTCTATGCCAAGTTCCTGCGCCCGCTGCGTCACAATGTCGGATTTTCTTCCGGTAATTAAAGCAACTTTGATTCCATTATTTTGTAAAAGTTTTATGCCCTGGCCATCCAGTGTACTGAATGCTTTAATTTCATCGCCCTTGGCAGAGAAATAGAGTTTGCCATCGCTTAAAACGCCATCAACATCCAGCACGAGCAATTTTATTTTTCGCGCTTTATCTAATAACTCTTTTGGCAGGTCTGACAAGCTCATAACATTAAGTTAAACAACATTTGCTTTCAGTAAATCATGCATGGTGACAATGCCTTCAAGACTCTGTTTTTCATCCAGCACAACCAGACTATAAATTTCGTTATCCTGCATTAATTTTGCTGCTTCAGAGGCAAGTGCATTGGCGTTGATGGAACGAAACGAGCTGGTCATGACTTCTCCGATCTGGGTCATTTGCAGGTCTTTGTTCTGGTCAAGCAGTCGTCTTAAATCACCATCTGTAAAAACACCAACCAGCTCTCCCGCAGCATTCTTGATAGTTGTCATGCCCAGCTTTTTCGCGCTGATTTCCAACAGGCTTTGACTGACCGGAGTGTCGGCGCTGACAACGGGAATATCCTTGCCCGCGTGCATCACGTTTTCAACCTTGAGTAATAAGCGTCTGCCTAAATTGCCACCGGGATGTGAAAAAGCAAAATCTTCGGCAGTAAAACCCCGCGCTTCAAGCAGGGCCATTGCCAGCGCATCACCGAGCACCAGAGAAGCAGTTGTGCTGGTAGTTGGTGCCAGACCTAAAGGGCAGGCCTCCGTTTCGACACTGGCATCCAGATTGACATCGGCACTGTGGGCCAGGATTGACTTAACATCACCGGTCATTGCAATTAAAGCAACACCCTTGCGTTTTAAGACAGGCAATATGGATAGCAGTTCTTCGGTGGTACCGGAATTGGATAAGGCCAGTACGACATCTTGTTCAGTGATCATTCCGATATCACCATGACTGGCTTCGGCAGGATGGACAAAGTGAGCTGGTGTTCCCGTGCTAGCCAGGGTTGCAGCGATCTTGTTGGCAATATGGCCTGACTTTCCCATGCCCATGACGATAACACGCCCTGAACAATCCAGCATTAAGGAGCAGGCTTTCGTGAAATTATCATCGATTCTATTTTTAAGAGCTGCCACAGCATCCTGCTCAAGAGCAATGGTTCTTTGCGCAGTTTCTATAAATGAACGTTTTGTCATGAGCCTAACTCTGTACAAAGATCTATACGAACAGGAAAGCAGTGTAAGTTAAATATAGCAGCATTAAAACTGCACCTAAAAAACGACCGAACTTTTGACCGCTTTTAATCTTAAGCAGAATAAAAACGGCAAGTATCAGCGTCATTAGCAGCATCATGCCACCGTCACGCCATAAAACCGTTGCTTCAATATTTAGTGGTGCCAGGAAAGCCGGCACCGGCAAGACCAGTAATAAATTTAAAATATTTGAACCGATAACATTGCCGATGGCGATATCGTGATGCCCCTTAAGAACGCTGGCAATTGACGCAGCCAGTTCAGGCAGACTGGTACCGACTGCAACGATGGTCAAGCCGATAATCAGCTCACTCACTCCCAGGGCACGGGCGATACCGGTGGCGCCATATACCAGCGCATTGGCGCTGATAAGTAACAAGATAAGGCCGAACAGCATCAACCCTATTGATTTTGCTGTGCTGATGTCAGCAATGTACTCAGAGACTTCTTCAGGCTCTGAAAGGTGAGTGTCGGCTAAGTGACTTTTTATTTTAAAAACAAAAAAGGTAAAACAGGCCAGCAGGATCAGCAGGATGATGCCGTCAACCCAGTTTAAATACAGATCCTGGAAAATCAGCAGGGCAGCAACGGTGACTATTAGCAGAACCGGCAGTTCTTCTTTCAGTAAAGACGTGGGTATGACAATAGGACAGACAAGAGCGGTCAGACCTAATACCAACCCTATGTTGGCAATATTGGATCCCAGTACATTACCGATAGCCAGCTCAGGAGCCCCTCTCAGCGCTGCAGTTGCCGAGGTTATAATTTCAGGTGCTGAAGTTCCGAATGAGACGATGGTCAAGCCGATAATCAGGGTAGAAACACCAAGGTTACGGGCAGTCGTGGAGGCGCCTAATACAAACCTGTCCGCACTCCAGACAAGTCCAATGATCCCGCCGATAACTGCCAGCGTGAACAATACATATTCCATTAAGCTAAGCCCTGAGATAGATAAAGTCGCGATTATAGCTTATTTGTATGGCCTGTATGTCGTCAAAAGCGACAAAGTCTTTGCATTAGGATAGAATGCGCAGCCTTATCGTGGTGGTGAATTATGAGTATTACAACTGAAGAGATCAGCAAGATTATTGCAGATGCGATCAGCGATGCTGAGATTGATGTGAGCGGCGCTGATGGCAAATATCAGATAAGTGTCGTTGCGGATATTTTTGAGGGCCTGAATTCTGTGAAGCGTCAGCAAACTATTTATCGTATTATTAACGAGCATATCAGTTCGGGTGCGATTCATGCTGTCAGCATGTTACTGCTTACCAAAGCAGAACATGCACAAAAAAACTAGATGAAGCTGGTGTCTAAAAGAGCCGGATGGCTCTTTTTTTTTGCAAAGGAAAATCAGGATAAAGCTCACAGGACTGACACCAAATTTGTTAGAATGCGGCAGTTTGGCTAATTGGCTGAAGCCTTTAGAAAACAGGTGAAAATGTGGATAAATTATTAATTCAGGGTGGCATCAGGCTTGATGGAGAAATTCGTATTGCCGGGGCAAAAAACTCGGCTTTACCGATCATGTCAGCTGCCTTGTTGACAGATGATTACGTGAAGGTCAGTAATCTGCCGCATCTCTATGATATTACCACCATGCTGGAATTGCTTGGTTGTATGGGGGTTGAATCTATTATTGGCGACAAACTCGAAGTTGAACTGAACAGCAGCACCATCAATAGCTTTAATGCTCCCTATGATCTGGTTAAAACCATGCGTGCGTCCATTCTGGTGTTGGGGCCTATGCTGGCACATTTTGGTAAAGCAGAAGTTGCCCTGCCGGGTGGCTGTGCCATCGGTAGCAGGCCGGTAAATCTGCATATTGAATCGCTTAAAAAAATGGGTGCCAGTATTCAGGTTGAAGACGGTTACATAAAAGCCAGCAGCAAGGGTCGTTTAAAAGGCGCACATATTTTTATGGATCTGGTCACAGTAACAGGAACAGAAAATATCATGATGGCTGCTACTTTAGCCGACGGACAAACGGTTATTGAAAATGCTGCCCGTGAACCAGAAGTAGTAGATCTTGCTCAATGCTTGCGTGCTATGGGAGCCGATATCAGTGGTGAAGGCACCGATACGATTATTATTAACGGTAAGACTAAACTGCATGGCTGTAATTATTCAGTGATGCCGGATCGCATAGAAACCGGCACGTATTTGATTGCAGCTGCAGCAACCCGGGGCAGAATCAAGGTTAAGGATACGCGTCCGAAAACCCTGGAAGCCGTATTAATTAAACTAAAGGAAGCCGGCGCCCAAATTGAAGTGGGTGAAGACTGGATCAGTCTGGATATGCATGGCAACAGGCCCAAAGCGGTTTCACTGACAACTGCCCCTTATCCGGCTTTCCCGACAGACATGCAGGCGCAGTTTACGGCGCTCAACGCTATTGCAGAAGGGTCGGGGGTGATTACTGAAACGGTTTTTGAAAACCGGTTTATGCACGTCCATGAAATGAATCGCATGGGTGCCGATTTAAAGGTTGAAGGTAATACCGTTATCGTCAAGGGTGTGGATATGCTGATAGGTGCGCCGGTCATGGCAACCGACCTGAGGGCGTCCGCCAGCCTGATCATTGCAGGACTGGTCTCTGAAAATGAAACAAAGGTAGATCGTATTTATCATATTGATCGTGGGTATGAATGTATCGAAGAAAAATTACAATTGCTGGGCGCCAAGATCCGGCGTCTGCCTTCGTAAAGCTTAAGTTATTACTATGTTGAAACAAGGCTTGGTCATAGCGCTTACCAAAGGACGCATACTGGAAGAAGTGTTGCCGTTGCTGGAGCAGGCGGGGGTTATTCCTGCGGAAGATATAAACAAAAGTCGGAAACTGATTTTTGACAGTAACCTGCCCGGCGTGCAACTTATGGTGATACGCGGTTCCGATGTGCCGACTTATGTTGAATTGGGCAGCGCAGATATCGGGATAACCGGCAAAGACATCATCATGGAAAATGGCTCCCAGGGTTATTATGAACCTTTAGATCTAAAACTGGCGACATGTCGTTTAATGACAGCCAGGCCGGTTAATCAGACTGGAACACCAAAGCGGCTCCGGGTAGCCAGCAAGTTCGTCAATATTGCCAAAGCGTATTTTTCTGAACGCGGACAGCAGGTTGACATCATCAAGTTGAATGGTGCTCTAGAGTTGGCGCCGATCATGGGTATGGCGGATCAGATTGTTGATATCGTCGACAGTGGCAAAACACTCAAGGCCAATGGGCTGGAGCCGGTAGAACTGATTGCTGAAGTTAGCACCCGGGTCATCGTCAACAAGGCTGCCATGAAATTAAAGCATGATCAGATTCAAAGTTTACTGCAGCGTCTACAAGCCGCAGTTAATTAAATTTAAAGCAGAAGCGAAAACAAAAGCATGACACTAGCTATTCGCAAACTTAATGCGGCGGACGCAGACTTTACCGCTGAGCTGAAAAAGGTTCTGGCCTGGGATTCATTGGCCAGCCCCGATGTCCTGGCGACTGTTAACGCTATTTTGCAAGAAGTTAAAGCAGCCGGGGACAAAGCAGTACTTGAATTGACAAAGAAATTTGATCAACGCGATGTCTCTTCCATTAGCGAGCTTGAAATTCCCAGGCAACGCTTGCAGCAAAGCCTGGAGAAAATTCCTGCTGTACAACGCCAGGCGCTGGAAAACGCTGCATCAAGAATCAGACGCTATCACGAAAAACAAAAGCAGGACTCCTGGCTGTACACGGATACAGACGGTTCAAGCTATGGCCAGCAGATAACAGCGCTTGATCGTGTTGGTGTTTATATTCCAGGTGGTAAGGCGTCTTATCCTTCCACGGTCTTAATGGATGCCATCCCCGCGAAAGTGGCAGGGGTGTCAGAAATTATTGCTATGGTGCCGACACCCAATGGTGAAGTAAATGAACTGGTGCTGGCTGCCCTTGCTTTAGCTGAAGTTGAACGAGTCTTTACTGTAGGAGGCGCACAGGCTATAGCAGCATTGGCGTATGGCACTGAAAGTATTCCTGCCGTGGATAAAATTGTTGGGCCTGGGAATATTTATGTTGCGATGGCAAAACAGCAGGTCTTCGGTCAGGTCGGCATTGATATGGTTGCCGGTCCTTCTGAGATTCTGGTGATCTGTGATGGCAACACTGATCCTGACTGGATAGCAATGGATTTATTTTCCCAGGCTGAACATGATGAGGATGCGCAATCCATCCTGGTATGCCCCGATGCTAATTATATTCAGGAAGTTCAGCAGAGTATGGAGAAACTATTGCCAGAGATGGAACGTAAGAACATTATCCAGACTTCCCTGGAAAGCAGAGGGCTCATGATTCAGGTTGCAGATCTGGAGCAGGCGGCTGTGGTATCCAATAGTATTGCACCTGAGCATCTGGAACTTTCTGTTGAAAACCCCGAAGCTTTATTGCCATTGATAAAACATGCCGGTGCTATCTTTCTGGGCAAATACACATCTGAAGCATTAGGGGATTATTGCGCTGGTCCCAGCCATGTCTTACCGACTTCCGGGACAGCCAGATTTTCTTCTGCGCTGGGGGTATATGATTTTCAAAAACGTTCTTCATTGATTAACTGTTCTGCAGCGGTAGCAACAGAACTCGCCGATACTGCTTCAGTACTGGCACGCTCAGAAGGCCTGACGGCGCATGCCAGATCGGCTGAATATCGCAAGTCTGATAAATAAGCTTGATGAATTTATTGGGCAGAAAATAAAACGAAGGGTTCACCAACCCCCAGGGTGACAGGAATACGAAGATAATTCCTGTTTCGATACACCTGTATTTCCACAATTTCTCCGGCGCCAAGATTACTGATTGCGGCTATTTCATCAAACAGGTCGTCTTCAGTATTCAGTGAACTGAACTGTTTCTGATTGAAGCCGGTTATTATGTCGCCAACCTTGATACCAGCCCGCTCGGCCGGGCCATCTTCGACTAATGAAAGCACTCTGGCTCCTTCGATGGGTTGTCCATACAGCAGGATGCCTTCATTTCGGGTGAAAAGTTCTGAAGCGTCTACACCAAGGTAACCGCCCGGGCCACTCTGGTAATAATAATTCAGTAAAAGGCTGATCATGCTGGCATGTGTTGCGAAGCCCAGACCTTCCGAGCCACCGGATTCAGAAAGAATATTGGAGTTAATTCCGATTAAATCACCTTTTGCATTGATCAGTGCGCCACCAGAATAGCCGGGGTTTATGGCTGCATCGGTTTGAATCAGATAAGAATCATCATTACGGTGTATGGCGCTGATGATGCCCAGTGAGGCAGAAAGTCCGATGTTTCTGGGATTACCAATTGAGACAACAAAATCACCTATCTTTAAGTCATCAGCAGAAGCAGGCTCAACGTAATTGATATTAGGCGTATCAATTTTTAACAGAGCCAGGTCACTGGCTTCATCATAGAGTAAGGGTCTGGCATTGACGGTTCTGCCATCGTTCAGCGTAGCGGTGATTGTTTCAGGAAAGTTTATGACCCCTGTGTCAGGGCTCAGGAATATGTGATAACTGGTAACTACATAACCATCGGCAGAGATGATTACACCTGAGCCCACACTGTTATTTTCACCCAGTGAATTGAATTGCTGATTAATAATGCTGCTAATTGAGTTATCAAGGTTTTGAGAGCTTTCTGACTCTGCCAGCATTTGCTGTAAATTAATAGTCACTACAGCAGGCATAACTTTTGTAATAGCAGAATTTAAGGTTAATGGCAGTCCTGGATTTTCAGTTCTAACCGGCTGTTCAGCATCAGAACTTGCCAAGCCGGAATAATAGTCGGAAATTCTGGGTAATTGCATGACTGTCAGGGCAAAAATCAACCCCGCTAATGCTGGCCAAAAAATGTAGCTTATAATTCTCGTCATCGTTTGCCCTCGTAGCTGGGGCTTTGGATTCAGGCAGTTGTCCGCATCTGTTATGATGCGGGCTCGGTAGTATAACGTAATAAGCAGGCGCGATGACAAGCTCAAACTGGAGATATCCATGTCTATAAACCTTGAAACAGTGGTGCAGGAACTCAACAGTGTATTGCGTCCTGATGATTTTCGAGATTACTGCCCGAATGGTTTACAGATAGAGGGTAGAGCACAGATCAGCAAACTGGTCAGTGGTGTTACAGCCAGCCAGGCCTTTATTGAAGCGGCAATAACTGCAAAAGCAGATGCCATATTAGTGCACCATGGCTATTTCTGGCAGGGTGAAAAAGCTGAAATAACCGGTATAAAGAAACAAAGAATCAAATTACTGTTGGAAAATGAAATCAGCCTGCTGGCCTATCATTTGCCATTAGATGCACATCCGGAATACGGTAATAACGTCCAGTTGGGAGATTTGCTGGATTTTAAAATTACCGATGAACTCTTCCCGAGGTATAAAAGTAAAGTCGGTGTGATAGGAGAGCTAAACAGCCCTTGCGATCCGGACACTCTGAAATTGCATTTACAGAAAAAACTCAGCAGGGAAGCTTTTCATGTGCCAGGCAAGGCGAAGATTATAAATACAATTGCCTGGTGTACTGGTTCTGCCCAAAATTACATAGAGCAAGCTTATGATAGAGGCGCAGATGCTTATCTGAGTGGTGAGGTATCGGAACAGACTGTGCATTTTGCCAGAGAAGCCGGCATTCATTTTTTTGCAGCAGGGCATCATGCCACTGAACGTTACGGTGTGCAGGCTGTCGGTAAATACCTTGCTGATAAATATGCTATTGAGCATGTTTTTATCGATATAGATAATCCTGTGTAAATAAGGAAATTGTTTCAGCAATGGAAAAAAACAGTAGAAGAGTTTATTCAACTGAAACTGGTAGCCTGTGTCCAGACTGTGGCAGTAAACTCAGCGCGTGTAAATGTAGAGAAATAGCCGCCGAACGCATCAGAGGGGATGGCAAGGTCAGAGTTTCCAGAGAAAGCAAAGGCAGAAAGGGCAGCGGGTTGAGTTTAATTAGTGGTTTACCCTTGCCTGAAAAGGAATTAAAAGTGTTGGCAAAAAAGCTTAAGCAAATTTGCGGTTCTGGCGGGGCTGTCAAGAACGGGGTGATAGAAATCCAGGGTGAACACCGTGACAGGTTAGTGGCAGAATTAATTAAACTGGGTTATTCGGCTGTCAAGGCTGGCGGTTAACTCTTTAGAGAAACAATCCATAAGGTTCAGGGAGAAAAAATGAAAAACGAGACTGAAATTCAGGCAGCAGTGTTCAGGCGTTTGCTTGAGCACCTGGATTCTCGCAAAGATGCGCAGAATATAGATCTGATGAATCTGGCAGGTTTTTGCCGCAACTGTTTATCCAAATGGTACGTGGCTGCAGCTAGTGATCAAGGTGAAGAAATTTCTTATGAGGAGGCACGCGAGCTGGTTTATGGGATGCCTTATGCAGAATGGAAAGAAAAGTATCAGCTAGAAGCTTCCGCAGAACAGCTGAAAAGCTTCGAGAAAAATAAACCGGAATGACTTGGAAACCAGGATGTGAGATATAATAAGGAAATTTTAAGAATATAAGCTATGATGCTGTCCGCTTTAAACAAGATTTGTTTTAATAACGCGCCTTACCTTAAGTAACTATATTAACTATAAAATTTCCAATAAAAAAAACAGTGGGAAATACATTTTTTCGGGGAAATATCATGCAGCCATTTAATCCAAAAATTTCTACGCTTGCTTTAAGTATTGCTTTGTTAAGCGGAGCCACTCACTTGGCCGCCCAAACGAATACCATTGATTCTATCGTGGTTACTGCTGATCGTCAGGAAACAGAACTTCGTGATATTGCTGCCAGCATTTACTCAGTCGATTCTGATTATCTTGATACAGTCAAGCATGTGCATATAGGCGAAGTGCTTAATGCTATTCCGGGCGTAGTATTCAATCGAGGCAATGGACAGGAATACTTATTAGGTATCCGTGCTCCGGTGCTGACAGGTGCTGGCAGCTGCGGTTCTGTGCAGACTTCTCAGGATGGTGTTCCATTGCGTGGCGCCGGATTCTGTAATGTAAACCAGTTATTCGAAGCCAATACTGAGCAGGCATCCAATATAGAAGTAGTCCGTGGCCCGGGTAGCATACTTTATGGTGTGAACGCCTTGCATGGTGCTATCAACATTATCAGTCCGACACTGGGTGAGCCTGGTGGTGATGTCTCACTGGATGTTGGCCCGAATGAATACGGGCGTCTTAATTTTGGCTATAACGGTGTAAATGGTGAGCATGCTTATGGCATAAATTTCAATGGTGCCAGTGATGGTGGTTATCAAGATGATTCAGGATTTGGTCAGCAAAAACTGAACCTGGCACATCGATATTCTGGAGATGTCACGGTTACTACTGTGTTTGCTGCAACCAATCTTAATCAGGAAACGGCCGGTTATCTGGTTGGAACAGACGCCTACAAGAATGACGCTTTGCGGGAAACCAACCCAAACCCTGAAGCATACCGGGATGCCAGCAGTTTGCGCTTGCACAGCCGCATTGAAGGTGAATTTGACAATGGCGCCAGCTGGATGCTGACACCTTATTTCAGAGATACGGACATGGAGTTTCTGATGCACTTTTTGCCAGAAACACCAGTTGAAGAAAATGGCCATACTTCCTTTGGTTTACAAACCATGTACAGCAGTATGCTGAGCAGTAATCTGGAGTGGAATGCCGGTGTAGATTTTGAATTATCTGATGGCTTCTTGAAGCAGACTGCTGCCAGTGGTTTCGGGTCTTTCCCAACAGGCAGACAATATGATTTTGATGTGGATGCTCAGTTAATTTCACCTTATGCACAATTCACCCTGCAACAATCAGAAAGTAACCAGTTTAGTCTGGGGCTGCGTTATGAATGGCTGGAATATGATTATGACAACCTTATGATTGATGGCAATACGCAGGAAGATGGCATTTCATGTTCGGCCTCAGCGTTTAATCCAACAGGAACCTGTCGCTACAGCAGGCCTGCCGACCGCAGCGATGATTTCAACAATGCGTCAGTTCAGCTTGGCTGGATACACGACTTTGACACTTCACAGCAGGTTTTTGCTAATGTTGCACGCGCCTTCAGGGCTCCACAGGCCACTGAACTTTACCGCTTACAGACCAATCAGACAGTGGCTGATCTGGATTCAGAAGAGGTGGACAGTTTTGAAATTGGTTACCGCGCTGCTCGTGAGAATATGTCCTATGGCCTGGTGGCTTACTGGATGCAGAAAGACAATGTGATTTTCCAGGACAGCAGCCGCCGCAATGTGAGCAGTGGTGAAACAGAGCATAAAGGTCTTGAACTTAATTCCCTGTTTGACCTGACTGATTCATTGCAGTTGAGTGTTGTCGCCAGTTATGCGCGCCATACCTATGGGGCGAATATTGCGCCGCGGGGAGTGACCGTTTCAATTGATGGGAATGACATTGATACAGCGCCAAAATTAACTGGTAATGTACAACTCCGTTGGGCAGTGAATGAAAACAATAATGTTCAGCTGGAATGGGTGCATATGGATGATTACTACACCAATGAAACCAATACCAACAGATATGAAGGGCATGATCTGGTGAATCTGCGTTATCAATACGAGTCCAATGACGACTGGTATTTTGCTGCCAGGGTGACCAATCTTTTTGATACGGAATATGCGGAACGCGCCGACTGGACCAGTTTTGTTGGCGACCGTTATTTTGTCGGTCAACCAGCCAGTTTGTATGTCACCATTGGTACGGAGTTTTAATACCAAAACTAAGCTAGTATAAAAAGAGGGCATTAGCCCTCTTTTTTTTGAGTGTAATTCAGACGATGAAACCAATTCTGGAAGAAGTGACTGGCAGCCTCAGTCAGCTTATTGGAAAGCCGGTTAGCATTCTGAACCAGGTAGCACTGGCTGGTGGCAGTATCAACCAGGTAAGCCATATCACCCTGGATAATGGCGTCAGTTATTTGCTTAAAACACAAACCGGCATTCCAGAAGACACCTATCGAATAGAACATGATTCACTGCTGCTGCTGGCTGAAGCAGACGCGATCAGAGTACCTGAACCATTGGTTTACGCTGATAACTTCCTGCTAATGGAATATATTCAAGAAGGTGCCAAGGCTGATGACTGGCAGGAACAGCTGGGTAGAGGCTTGGCATTATTACAGCAACAGACCCGACAGGAAAAATTTGGCTTTTATTGTGACAATTATTTGGGCAGCAGTTTGCAACTTAATGCCTGGCACGATGACTGGTTGACTTTTTGGCGTGAGAAGCGGCTTGAACCGCAGATACAATTACTTTTTTCGAGACTGAGTATTGAAGATCCGCTGATAAAGAAAGCCAAGCTGCTGCTCGACAAACTGGATACCTTTTTAGCCGAAATTAAAGAGCCTGCCGTGTTACTGCATGGTGATCTGTGGTCGGGTAATGCCATGGCAGACAGCAAGGGAGCCCCTGTGATATTCGATCCGGTCTGTTACTACGGACATCGTGAAGCCGAGTTTGGGATGATGCGAATGTTTGGCGGTTTTGGTACGAGATGTGAAGCGGCCTATGCAGAGATCTGGCCATTTGCCGATGGCTATGAGGAGCGTTTCAGGCTATATCAGCTCTACCATGAATTGAATCATCTGCTTCTGTTTGGTTCTGCATACTACGGCGCAAGCATGACAACGCTAAATTCCTTGCTGTAGTTTTGCTTGGTTTTAAAGAATAGACTGCTCTTTTAAAACATTGATTACCCGGTCAATACACTCATCCACATCAAGCTCATGTGTCGGCAGAATAAGATTAGGGTTTTCCCAGTCTTCATAGGGGAAGGAGACACCCGGCACGGTACCAGTTTCCACATTGGCTTCAGCGGCGTAGATGCCACTTGGATCACGTTGTTTGCAGACACTTAGCGGTGGATTCAAATAAACCACAATGCAATTCTCTTCACCAATCACGCTGCTCATGTGCTCACGCGAATCCGCATTGGGTGCGACAAAAGCGGCACAGCAGATCAAACCTGAATCATTAAGATATTTGGCAATGTAAGCACTACGGCGCAGATTTTCAGCACGACCAGCAGCATCATGCGGCAGGTCTTTACTGATACCCAGGCGCATAGCCTTGCCATCGAGAATGGTACTGATCCGGCCCATATCAAACAGACGTCTTTCCAGCGCGTGGGCAAGCGTCGATTTACCGGAACCGGAAAGTCCGACAAACATAACTGTCACTGGCTTCTGACCGTAACGGGCAGCCCGGTCTTCTTTGGTGACATGGTTGGTTGAGCTTTCTACAGCACGGCGTTTTTTCGTGCTGGTAGTTTCTATCATACCGGCACCGACCGTTACATTACTCAGACGGTCTATGATGATGAAAGCGCCGGTGCTTGGGTTTTGCTGGTAGGAATCAAAATGTATGGCTTCACCAAGCTCAAGTTCACACAAACCAATTTCATTGAGTTCAAGCGATGGGGTCGGACTGGTTTCAAGGGTATTCACATCAACCTTATGCTTGATATTGGCAATAACACCACTGAATGACTTAGATCCTTGTTTGAAATCATAATGCTTACCGGTCAGCAAGGGTGCTTCATTCATCCAGACGATATTTGCCGAGAAAGAATCTCTGGATACAGGTAAGTTATCTGAATGAACAATCATGTCACCACGACTGATATCGATTTCATCTTCCAGTGTTAAGGTGACAGCCATTGGCGTGAAAGCCTGCTCAAGCTCTTCATCATAGGTCACAATGGATTTTATTTTGCTGCGCTTGCCGGATGGCAGGGCGACAATCTCATCACCCTTACGCACGATCCCTGAAGCGATTGTGCCGCAAAAACCACGAAAATCCAGATTCGGGCGGTTAACGAATTGCACAGGAAAACGAAAGTCATCGAAATTCCTGTCGGCAGCTATTTTGACGTTTTCCAGCATCCACATCAGGGTTTCGCCGTCATACCAGGGGGTTTGTTCACTGGCATTAACAACGTTATCACCCTTAAGTGCCGAGATCGGAATGAAATACAGCTCGCCGGTATTCAGCTCTTTGGTAAATTCAATGTAGTCCTGTTTGATGTTATTAAAGACATCTTCACTAAAATCCAGCAGGTCCATTTTGTTAATGGCGACAATGATGTGTTTAATACCCAGCAGCGATGCAATAAAGGTATGTCTGCGGGTCTGGGTTTGCACGCCGTGACGGGCATCAATCAGAATAATGGCCAGTTCGCAATTTGATGCGCCGGTTGCCATGTTCCGAGTGTATTGTTCGTGACCCGGCGTATCGGCAATAATGAATTTGCGTTTTGCCGTCGAGAAATAGCGGTAAGCGACATCAATAGTAATTCCCTGTTCACGCTCGGCCTGTAAGCCATCAACAAGCAGTGCCAGGTCAAAGTCATTGCCTGTTGTGCCGGATTTAACACTGTCGGATTTTATGGCCTCCAGTTGATCTTCATAAATCATTTTGGAGTCATGCAGCAAACGACCGATCAGGGTGCTTTTGCCATCATCGACACTGCCACAGGTTAGCAGGTGCAGGAGCTCTTTTCTCTCGTGCTGAGCGAGATAAGCGTCTATGTCGGTACTGATAAGATCGGATTGGTGCGACATACTAAAAATAACCTTCGCGCTTTTTCTTTTCCATGGAGCCGGATTGATCGCTGTCTATCAAACGCCCTTGTCGCTCGGAGGTCGTGGTCAGTAACATCTCCTGAATGATTTCCGGCAAGGTGTTGGCTTCAGATTCAACCGCACCGGTTAAGGGGTAACAGCCCAAGGTACGGAAGCGGACTTTTTTCATTTGAATATTGCTCAATAACTCTTCAGGAATACGATCGTCATTGACCATGATGTCAATGCCTTCGTAATTAATGACAGGCCGTTCTTCACTGAAATAAAGCGAGGGTATTTCGATATTGTTTAAATGAATATATTGCCAGATATCCAGCTCAGTCCAATTGGAAAGAGGAAAGACGCGTATACTTTCTCCCTTGTTAACTTTGCCATTGTAGATATTCCACAATTCAGGACGCTGATTTTTGGGATCCCAACGATGATTTTTATCGCGGAAAGAATACACTCTTTCTTTGGCGCGGGACTTTTCTTCGTCACGACGCGCGCCGCCAAAAGCGGCATCAAATTGATATTTATTCAGAGCCTGTTTCAGCGCCTGGGTTTTCATAATGTCGGTATGTTTCTGGCTACCATGGGTGAAAGGGCCGACACCAGCATCGATACCCTCCTGGTTGGTGTATACCAGCAGGTCCAGGCCCAGGCGCTCTGCCTGAGAGTCGCGAAACTCAATCATTTCCCTGAATTTCCAGGTGGTATCGACATGCAGCAGAGGAAAGGGCAGTTTGCCCGGATAGAAGGCTTTCAAGGCAAGGTGCAACATGACTGCTGAATCCTTGCCCACAGAATACAGCATCACTGGCTTGTCAAATTCTGCAGCAACCTCACGGATGATATGAATACTTTCCGCTTCCAGTTGTTTGAGATGTGTGAGGCGATACTCTGTCATAGCAAAAATTACAATATAACTGACTTAAATACAGGTTATAAAAGAGGGCGCAGAGTATAAAGTAAGCCAAGGGGAAACCCAAGGTTTAGACGTAAAGTTTAATGCGTCTCGGTGTCTTCTTTTTTAGGCAGGCCGTAATCTGCAGCAAGCCCGCCTTTCTGGTCAGGACTTGTTTTTGCGGCATAATCACGAGGAGGGAAGAGGTCATCCATTTGTTCATTCAGGCTTCCTGAAGCATTAGTCCCCAGAAGGTCTGAGCTTTGTTTGGTTAAAGCCAGCTGCTTTGTAATGTCCTCAGGGCACAGAATATCTGCATCACGCGCCAGACGTTCGTATACTTCCCGGTAGGTTATAGTGAGCTTGTTGATCAGGTGGGCGGTATTTTCAAAATGGGAGTAGACACTTTGCTGGTAATCATTATGTGTTTCAGTTAATTCTTCCAGCTCATCGGTGAGATTTTTCACTTTGGCGGCATCAGATAAAAACTGTTTAAAAATTAATGCACCAGCAACAAGGCCAATAACAAAACATAAAATCCCAACCAGCCAAATGACCATCAGTGTACCTTTTAAACCTCATACCTTATATTTGTTACTTGGGGCCCAATTATACCTATAATTGCTTCTTTAATCTTCATCTTTATCCTGTAGCCGTGTTGAAATAGTGTCGTTACCGGCTGAGTTTAATACAGGTTTACTAGTAATTTGAAAACGCTTATTCATCCCATACAACAATATCAGCAAGATATCTCCCAGGGAAATCTGGTGCCGGATGAGTCCCAGTTATCGGCTGTTAAAGAGTTACAAGCGGTGTTTGAGGCTATCTTGCTCAGACGTAAACAAAGCGAGCAGACGACAGCACTGAGAAAGATACTTTGTACAGTTTTCCCTGGCTTTGCCAAAAAGTCTTCTCAGGTAAAAGGGTTGTATTTCTGGGGGGGAGTCGGACGCGGCAAAACTTACCTGATGGATCTTTTTTATCAGTGCCTGCCTGAAGAACGCAAAATGCGTATGCATTTTCACCGTTTCATGCTCATGATCAATAAACGACTTAATGCACAGGCCAGCCTTAAAAACCCTTTGCAGCAAGTTGCGCTTGATATTGCCAAAGAAGTTGATGTTATTTGTTTTGATGAGTTTTTTGTCACTGATATCGGGGATGCCATGATACTGGCTGGCCTGCTGGAGACGCTCTTCAATGCCGGTGTCACGCTGATAGCGACCTCAAATATAGAGCCTGCACATTTGTATGAAAATGGCTTGCAGCGCCAAAATTTTTTACCGGCGATCAAATTGCTGGAACAACACACAAGAGTCATTAATGTTGACGGTGGTATTGATTACCGACTGCGCAGCCTGCAACAGGCTGAAATCTACCATAGTCCACTTGGCGAAGAAGCTGAAGCCATCATGCTTGCGAGCTTTAAGCGTCTGAGTACTGGATTGAATACGATTGCTAATGGAACGATAGAAATCCAGAGTAGAAAAATTCGCAGTCGCTATCGGGCCGAAGACCTGGTCTGGTTTGATTTTGAGGATATTTGCGGTGGCCCACGCAGCCCGGCAGATTACATTGAAATTGCCCAGCTTTTTCATACGGTGTTGATCAGTGATATCCCGCAATTAGAGGCTTACAGTGATGATAAATCACGCCGTTTTGTCAGTCTGGTTGATGAGTTTTATGATCATAAGGTTAAACTCATTATTTCTGCGGCGGTCCCCTTACAGGAGATTTACCAGGGGCATGAATTGAGGTTTGTATTTGAGCGGACGAAAAGCCGCCTGCTTGAGATGCAGTCGCAGGAATATCTGGCCCTTGAACATGAGCCTTAATTGTAAGGTGGCTATCTGTAGGCACGATACTTCGTTAAAAACACCCTCAAAATACTCATTTACTTGGTGTGTAAACACCGTTTTTTCGGCCGTTTTTGCCTCGTCCCATAGGCCTCAGAACGCCACCCTGGATAGTTTCAGCTTGGCGAGGTCATGGGGATACGTTTCTATGTGTCATCGTCAGATTCTCCTTCCCTTAACAAATACACTTGCTATTAAAGAAAAACAGTCCGGAATGCTTGAATATCGACTGCACCATCTGTAGAATTCGCGCTCCGTTTGTGGCTTTGCCCGATTGAGCTTTCCAAATCAGGTCGGAATCAGAATAGAAAAGCCGCAGATACAACAGAAAACAAGTAGATTAAGTAATGAAAACTATTTCAGCAAAAAAAGAAACTGCACAAAATGATTGGGTGCTGATTAATGCAGAAGACCAGGTTTTAGGCCGTATGTCTGCAGAGATTGCGCATCGTCTGCGTGGTAAACATAAAGCGGAATATACCGCTCATGTTGATACGGGTGACTATGTTGTTGTGGTTAATGCTGAGAAAGTCAAGGTAACGGGCAAGAAAGCCACGGATAAAATGTATCATCATCATTCCGGCTTTCCGGGTGGTTTAAAGTCTCAATCATTCAATGAAATGATTGAGCGTAACCCGGAAGAAGTCATTAGGCTTGCTGTAAAAGGCATGCTGCCGAATACATCTTTAGGCAGAGCGATGTTTCGCAAGCTGAAAGTTTATGCCGGTACTGAGCATCCTCATACTGCTCAGCAGCCCGCTCAAATAAATTTATAGTAGGTAACAGGTAAATAAAGCATGGCTGATACTCAATATTACGGTACCGGACGACGCAAGACATCCACAGCCCGTGTGTTTTTGACACCCGGTAGTGGCAATATCTCCATTAATAAAAGAAGTCTGGAATCTTATTTCGGTCGTGAAGTGGCACGTATGATTGTACGTCAGCCACTGGAGCTGCTTGAAGTATCAGATAAGTTTGATGTTATGGTCAGTGTTGTCGGTGGCGGTAGTTTTGGTCAGGCTGGCGCAATCAGGCATGGTATAACCCGGGCCTTGATGCAGTATGACGAAGAAAATCGTACGCCACTGCGTAAAGCTGGATTTGTCACCAGGGATTCACGTGAGGTTGAACGTAAAAAAGTTGGTCTGCGTAAAGCGCGTAAGAAACCACAATTTTCAAAACGTTAGAATTTATTTTAGATTTCAAAAAAACGCCGGAATTTCTTATGTTTCGGCGTTTTTTTTTGCTTAAAAATACCCACAGAGGAAAGTTTTCACCTTGAAAAAAATGGTGTTTTTTAGTAGCATTCGCGCAGTTTTCGGCCCCGCCATAGTAGGTTGGTGTCTAATATCCTTTCAAGCATTTCCAATAGGAGAATTTCATCGTGAGTGGCGGTTCCAACAGCAATAATCGCAGACGTTTTTTAATTGGGAGTACTTCAGTTGTCGGAGCGGCCGGAGCCGTTGGGGCAGCAGTACCTTTTGTAGGCTCCTGGAATCCCAGTGCCAGGGCATTGGCGGCAGGTGCGCCTGTAACCATCGATATCAGCAGACTTGAGCCTGGTGAACTGTTAGGCCCCATGCCAGCCTGGCGCGGTCAACCTATTTTTGTCTTACGCCGGGATCAGGAAACCCTGGATAATCTGGACAATTTCACCGACCATCTTTCGGATCCGGAATCTGAAAGTGACCAGCAGCCAGAGTATGCCCAGAATGCCTATCGCTCAATCCGTCCTGAAGTCGGTGTTTATGTAGGGCTTTGCACACATCTGGGTTGTTCACCCCGCATCAATACTGAAGTCACGCCACAGGAATATGATCCTGACTGGAAAGGCGGTTTTTTCTGCCCTTGTCATGGTTCCATGTTCGATCTTGCCGGTCGTGTCTATAGCGGGGTGCCTGCACCGGATAATCTGGTTGTACCTCCACACTCTTATGAGGGTGATAACGTCATTGTGATTGGTGTAGACGGGGGGAATTCATAATGAGTGAAGAAATGAGCAATGCAACAGAAATGAATCAACCCAAGAAAAATGCTTTTATGGCGTGGATAGATGCGCGCCTGCCTGTAACCCAGGCAATCGAAAAGCATATGACCAAATACTATGCGCCGAAAAATTTTAATTTCTGGTATGGATTTGGCGTACTTTCCTTATTTGTATTAGTTAACCAGCTGTTAACAGGCATCTGGTTAACCATGAATTATGTCCCCAGTGCAGATGGCGCTTTCGCTTCGGTTGAATACATCATGCGTGATGTCGACTATGGCTGGATTCTTCGCTATTTGCACTCTACAGGCGCTTCTGCATTTTTTGTCGTTGTCTATTTACATATGTTCCGTGGTCTTATGTATGGTTCTTACCAGAAACCCAGAGAATTGATCTGGATATTCGGTATGACCATCTATCTGATCCTAATGGCCGAAGGCTTTATGGGTTATGTACTGCCATGGGGACAGATGTCGTACTGGGGCGCTAACGTGATTGTGTCTCTGGCCGGAGCCATCCCCTTTGTTGGGGAAGACCTGATGGTCTGGATTCAGGGAGACTACCTGATTTCAGGTGCAACGCTGAACCGTTTCTTTGCTCTGCATGTTATTGCATTGCCTTTGGTATTGGTTGCTCTGGTGGTTTTACACCTGCTGGCCCTGCACGAAGTCGGTTCCAATAATCCTGACGGTATTGAAATCAAGAAGAATAAAGATGCCAACGGTATTCCGCTGGATGGTATTGCTTTCCACCCTTATTACACAGTGCATGATCTGGTAGGCGTTGTTGTCTTCCTGTTTGTCTTTGCTTTTGTGATTTTCTTTATGCCGGAAATGGGCGGTTACTTCCTGGAGTATGCCAACTTTGAACAGGCAAACAACCTGAAAACGCCTGAGCATATTGCACCTGTCTGGTATTTCACGCCGTTCTACTCAATGCTGCGTGCGGTGACTTATCCATTGTTTGGTATTGATGCCAAATTTTGGGGACTGGTGGTGATGGCTGGCGCGATTGCTATTTTGTTTGTCATGCCCTGGCTGGACAGAAGCCCGGTTAAATCCATGCGTTATAAAGGCATGTACAGCCGCGTCGCGTTGCTGGCTTTCGTTATCAGCTTCATCATTCTGGGAGTGTTGGGCACTCAAATTGCTACTGGTCCCAGAACTGCGCTGGCACAGCTATGCACCGTGATTTATTTCGCCTATTTTCTGGCCATGCCCTGGTACACACGTAAAGAGCAGACCACCACACCACCTGAGCGGGTAACAGGACGTTTCATCAGCATACCGCAGTTACTGCTGGTGCTCGGTATCATTGTGGTCTTCACGGTAGTGCCTTTATCTGCCGTTGGCGCAGAAGCCGAAGTTGAGCTTGAGCATGTTGAAATGGATCTCGAAGATACGCCTTCGTTGCAGTCCGGCTTACAGACTTTTGTAAACTACTGTATGGGCTGCCATTCAGCGCAATATTCACGATATCAGCGTGTGGCTGAAGATCTGAATATTCCTGAAGATATCATGATGGAAAATATCATTTTCAATCCTGAAACAGAATTCGGTGATCTCATGGTAAGTTCAATGCCGGATACTGCTGAAAACTGGTTTGGCGTTGCTCCACCTGATTTAACACTGGTTGCACGGGTACGTGAACCGGCCTGGCTGTACGGCTACTTAAAAGGTTTTTACCTTGACCCTTCACGTCCTTTCGGGGTGAATAACCGTGTATTTGCTAATGTTGGTATGCCGAATGTTTTACAGGAACTGCAAGGTGACCAGACTTGTGACCCAGAGCATTGTGAAGAATTACACCATGTGTCGGGTACTGGCATGTTAAGCGAAGAAGAATTTGATGAAGTTGTTTATGACCTGGTTAATTTCCTCTACTACATGGGTGAACCCTCAAGATTGGACCGTGAAAGGATTGGCGGTTTCGTCCTTTTCTTCCTGGCCTTCCTGTTCGTGCTGGTCTACATGCTGAACCGGGAATACTGGAAAGATATCGAACATTAATAGAATTTTTAATTAAGAGGCTTAAGTATGGGAGTTGTAACAAAACGCTCTTCAATGTTGTTTTATTCAGACGGTTCCAGTCAGTATAGTCACCGTGTAAGAATTGTGCTGGCTGAAAAGGGCGTTACCGTAGATATTGTTGATGTCGATATCCACGATAAGCCTGAAGATCTCGCTGATCTGAACCCCTACAACAGTCTGCCGACTCTTGTTGACCGTGATCTTGTCCTGTATGAGCCAAACATCATGATGGAATATCTGGACGAAAGATTTCCTCATCCGCCTTTGTTTCCTGTTTATCCGGTAGCCCGAGCACAAAGCCGACTCTGGATGCACCGCATAGAAAAGGACTGGTGCGGACTGGTTGATATGTTGCAGGCTGAAACAGCACCGGAAAAGGAACTGGATGCAGCCCGTAAGGAGTTGCGGGAAAATCTGGTGGCGATTGCCCCTATCTTTGCTGAAAAGCCTTATTTTATGAGTGACGAATTTACCATCGTTGACTGTTGTGTATTGCCAATTCTCTGGCGTTTGCCCGAGTTGGGGATTAAGCTACCAGACACCAAAGCAACTAAAGCACTCCTGGAATACCGTCAGCGTCTGTTTGAGCGCGAGTCCGTTCAGGAGTCTCTGTCTGAACAGGAAAAGGAAATGATTATCGGGTAAGGGTATCTATGCAAGCCCTTATCTGGCCGGGGAAAGCAGGGTAAACTGTATGACTATGACTTCTCATCGTCCCTATATGATAAGAGCCTTACACGAATGGATTCTTGATAATAATTTCACGCCTTACATCCTGATCAATGCCTATACCCAAGGGGTGCAGGTTCCGCAGGAATATGTCAAAGACGGCCAGATTGTCCTGAATATCTCTCCCCAGGCCATCAAAACTCTGAACATCAGTAACGCTGCCATAGAATTTGAAGGTCGATTCGGCGGCATTCCAACCAAGGTTTATGTTCCTGTCAATGCAGTCATGAGTATCTATGCCAGAGAAAACGGACAAGGCATGGTCTTTGAAAGTGATGATCCTATCCCCGACCCCCCGTCACCCATAAGCGGCCTGGATGGCTCATTTTCAGGAGCAGGCAAGTCTGGCGCAAAAGATAAAAAGAGTGGGAAAGGCAGCAAACCTTCACTACGGGTTGTGAAATAGGCTTTACAATAACTCTTGAAATAAATCAGTCGATATATTCAAAAGCTCTGACAACTTTCACCACGCCGCTGGTTTTACTGACCAGATCCACAGCCTGATCGGCTTCGGCGCGCGTTAACAGACCCATCAGATAAACGACCCCATTTTCTGTAACGACTTTGGTGCGTAGTCCTTCGACATCATCATTAACCAGCATCAGTGATTTTATTTTTGTTGAAAGCCAGGCATCGTTGGTCCGTGAAAGAAAGGACGTATCACCGGCAACTTCAAGTTCGTTGTAGACAGTTTTGACCCGGCTGTTACTGGTAGTGGCAACCCGTGTAGCCAGATTTTTCAGTTCCTGGGTGGGAACCTGACCGACGAGCAGTACAGTCTGGTTGAAGCTGATAACGTCAATGTTGGACGCCCGCAGTTCATCATCTGCCGCATTTAAATTGACCGCGATCATGGTCTCGATAGCGCCATCATCAAGCACCGAACCAGCCGTTCGGCTACCCTGATCTTCCTGAATGCTGTCATTACCATTTAAGGTGCTGATGACCGAGGCACAGGCCGTGGTTAAGAGTGGGGTGCAAACTAGAGATAGAACTAGAAGCCGACGAAACATGATTAATAACTCCCAAGATATCTTATGTGATATGACTATTCTGGCCCGAATAACTGAGTATCGATTAAATCACAGAGACAATGTATCACCAGTAAGTGTACTTCCTGAATGCGGGCAGTGACCTGTGATGGCACGCAGATTTCGACATCACCGGGTTTAATCAGTTCCCGCATGGCACCACCTTCCCGGCCACTCAACATTATCACTTTCATCTCACGGGCATGCGCAATCTTGATGGCTTCGATAACATTTGGCGAATTACCACTGGTGGAAATGCCCAGTAAGACATCACCGCTTTGGCCCAGAGCGCGAACCTGCTTTGAAAAGACTTCCTCAAAGGAATAATCGTTGGCAATGGATGTCAGGGTAGAAGTATCGGTGGTTAAAGCAATGGCAGGTAAGGGCGGACGTTCCCTTTCAAAGCGGTTTATCAGCTCGGCCGAGAAATGCTGAGCATCACCGGCTGAACCGCCGTTGCCACAGGCCAGTATCTTCTTTTCATTCAGTAAGGCTTCCACCATCACCTTGGCAGCATCAGTAATACTGGGGCTGATCGCTTCCATTGATTGCATTTTGCATTCTATACTCGCTGCAAAAAAGCCTTTGACCCGTTCCAGATAGTCCATAGTGCTGTCTCAATAAGAAATTAATCTTTTCAATAGTAAACTAAAGTTTTTTAAACTTTTAGCTGTTTAAAATATGTTTGCCATTGCATTGCTGAGCGCAATTGTGTCAGACTGTACACAGCTAGTACAGTTCTAGCGTAATTCTTGATTAAAAATTTTCATTTCATACAGGAGGTTTATCGCACAGCAATTATTTTACTATTTCAATGTCAGCGGCATCTGAGTCTGCGATCAATACAGAGATGAAGGGTGCTAACACATTTTCTCAACTCGAGTCTTTTATTTATCAAATTGGAGAGTGAGCATGGCAAAGAGATCGCGTAAGCGTTCGATTCAATACAGCGACGAAATGGTACACCCCGACTACGGTCACAAAAATAGCAGTAAAAGATACAAAGACAGACACAAGCGTCGCCATCCCGAAGAACCCAGTAATATCGTCGAGCTTAACAGCTTGCTTGATACAGCCTACAGACCACAGCAACACAAACTCCCGCTTCAAGCCAAAAATCCCGCCCAACAAAAATATATTAATGCCATTAAAAATAATTGCCTGACCTTTGGCCTTGGCCCTGCCGGTACGGGTAAATCTTATTGTGCTGGCGCGCTTGCCGCACAGGCTTTGGAGTCAGGACGAATAGAAAGAATTATCTTCACCCGGCCCGCGGTAGAAGCAGGCGAACAACTAGGTTTCCTGCCGGGTAAGCTTGAAGATAAATTTTCAGTCTATATCGATGCCTTTCGTGACATTCTGAATGAGCGTCTTGGTAAGGGAGTCGTGGAATACTGTTTACGGCATGGCCGTATCGTCGGTGCCCCTTTGGCTTACATGCGTGGTAAAACCTTTAATGCTTCCACTTTTGTGATTCTGGACGAAGCGCAAAACGTAACGCCAGGTCAGATGAAAATGTTTTTGACCAGAATCGGCGAGGAATGCAAAGTGGTTGTTAACGGTGATACCAATCAAAGCGACATCAGAGGACCTAACGGACTGGATGATGCCGTGCACAGATTATGTGGTTTGCCAGGGGTACATGTACATACCTTTGAACGCGGAGATTCTGTCAGAAGCGGCCTGGTCAGACATGTGCTGGACAGATACGAAGATGTCAGTGCTTAAGAGCTGGTGAGTCAGCGAGTGATTTTGCGCTGACAACTTAATCAAATGAGCACAGGAAAGCGTTTCTGATCCAGACCAGTTCAGGTTTGGCGTTTTGCCTGGAAATGCTGACCACATCAAAACGGGCAGGCGTGTTCTCGTAAAGGCCTGCCTGTATCAGGTAGTGCTGGGCAGTTAAGATGAGTTTGCGTTGCTTGCCCGGATTGACTGTGTCCAGGCCAGCGCCAAAATCCGTGTTGTTTCTAAAACGCACTTCGACAAAGACGAGGCAGTCGCCATCCTGCATGACCAGATCAATTTCACCCAGGCGGCAATGATAGTTTTGCCGTAGCAGTTTCAGTTTGTGCTTTTTTAAATGCTTAAGCGCCAGTTTTTCAAAATATAAACCGGTAAGCTGGCTCGGGCTGGCAGTGTGCTTGCTAAACATTAATCTTCCCTGATTAATGAAATAAAATGTTTTATTGAAGTTCGTTAATCGGTTGGGCAAAGCCATCCTGCATACGCGCCCAATTTAGCTGACGGGTGATTCTGTTGTCTTCATCCAGGCTGAGAACGCCGGTCGCGCCGATGAAAGCATTAGTGGCACCGGTCTGTAATTGTCGGATACGCGGATAAAGTCTGAAGGCATCAATACCGAAAGCCTGTAAGCGTAAATTTTGTGCGCTGGCCTGCGGAAACAATAATTGTGCACTCATTTTCAGTTCATCTTCCTGTGACAATAACCAGGGGCTTTCGCCGAAAATGATGCCGTTTAAATCGACATTTTCCAGTGTGCGATTCAGACCGGAATACACATCCTGTGTTGCGTAGACAGGAATATCACCGGCATAAAGATAACCCAGGCTCGGGTTAATCTGTCTGGCCTCAAGTGGTTCGGCAATCAGGAAAATAAAGTCGACGTCCTGACGGCGACGTTGTGAAAACTCAACCGATGCATTGATGATGTCACTGATTTCTTCCTTGCGGTTCTCGCTGTCACTCAGATCGAGCAGGTCTTCGATGCTGCGCGTATAGTTATTGGCATAGCGCTCCTGTGCCACAATCTGCCCGCCGAGTGCTGTCCACTGTTCTATAAAGCTGTCCATTTTGCGCTGGTAAGTATCACCACTGGTATTCAAAGGGCTTAATATGGCGACCTGACGATGACCGTCATTCCATGCCTTGTTTGCCAGCTGCCGGGCTTCACTTTCCGGCGATAAGGCAAACTGATAAAGCTGATTCGAAGCCGGACGCACACCGTCAATATTATTCAGAGCCAGCGTCGGGACACCAAGATTTCTGACGCTCTGCAACTGGCTGACATGTTGCCTTAATAAAGGGCCGATAATCATGCCGGCACCATCAAGACGCGCCTGATTATGCAATTCAATAATGTTGTCCGTGTTACTGGTATCGTAAAAACGAATTTCAGGGACCTGTCCGCCAAAGGACTGCACGTTCAGATAAGCGCTCATAAAGGCATCGCGGATAATGACACCGGCAGTGGTATTGAGTGGCAGAAGCAATGCGATCTGGTTTGGCCTTTGTGCAGCCATGCTTTCAATCAGTTGCAGGGTTAACGGCAATTCGTTTGCCGCCGGGTGACGTACCCAGGTTCTTTGCCAGTTATTGAGCTCAACCAACTGACGGTCCAGATTGTATTGATAGGCCTTGCCGACAACACCCAGTTCATACCAGCCCTGGAATGCATAAATAATTTCACTCTCGGCCAGACTGCGCAGCTCTGCCACCGGCAGGGCAAGCAAATCCTGCCAGATCTGTTCGTGATTCTGGCTTTCCTCGGTGCTATTAAGCAACGGGTCGGCCAGCACCCGTTCCCTTATAGCGGCGTTAAAATCGCTGCGGGCTTCATGGGATTGCGCGCGCATGAAGCGCAATTGTTTTTGTAAACTGATAGGCAACTGGGGCAGGGCGTCAAAGCGCTCGATGGTCAATATGTTCAGGGCTTCATCATAGCGTGTGTTATCGACCAGATATTGTGCCCGTAACAGCAGAATTTCAGCGGCAAGGTTCAGTTCAAGCTGGCGGGTATTCAGGGTGGACAGTAACTCAAAGGCGCGGCGATCCTGACCCATGCCGATATAAATTCTGGCTGCTTCCAGCGAAAAAAATTCTCGTTCAGGAGAGCTGGCACTGTTAGCCTGTTGTAGCAGGCTGAAAATCATCTCTTCTTCGATACTTCTGATACCATCTTCATCAATATCGGGCACTTCAGAACTGATAGAGCCGGAACTGCCAGACGGCGAAGTGCCGCACGATGCCAGTATCACCATCAACAGAATATAAAAACAAAAGCGCAGTAAACTCATAGCTCTCAGTATAACGTAAACTCAAAAACTCGCTAACACCCCGGGCGGCTCCTGTGGCAAGATGTTGTTAAGCTTGAAAACCACAAATGAAATCAATGAACAGCGCCTGTCTTTATATTGTTGCAACCCCGATTGGTAATTTGTCTGATATCTCGGAGCGGGCCGTACAGATATTAAAGCAGGTTGATCTGATTGCGGTTGAAGATACCCGGCATAGTGGCAAGTTGTTACAGCATAGTGGCGTGTCCACCCCCACGCAGGCTCTGCATGAACATAATGAAGCTAAAAAAGTGGAGCAGTTGATTGAGCTTTTAGCCGCCGGGAAAAGTATTGCGCTGATATCTGATGCCGGTACGCCTTTGATTTCAGACCCGGGTTACCAGTTGGTGAAGGCGGCGATAGATGCCGGGATAAAAGTCAGTCCGGTACCGGGAGCATCAGCTTTAATAGCAGCGCTATCTGCATCAGGTTTGCCATCCGATGCTTTTATTTTTGAAGGTTTTCTGCCGAACAAATCTGCTGGCCGGTTAAAAAAGCTGGAAGCACTGGCTGACGAAAGCAGAACGCTGATTTTTTATGAAGCTCCCCATCGCATTATTGATTGCCTGGAAGATATGCAGCAGGTATTTGGCGCTGAACGAGTGGCCGTGGTTGCGCGCGAACTGACCAAAACCTTTGAAACCATCAAAAAAGACAGCCTGGAAAATTTATTGAGCTGGATAAAGGCAGACAGTAACCAGCAGCGCGGAGAGTTTGTACTCTTGATTCAGGGTCAGGAAAAAGCTGCAACAACCGTCAACGCCGAAGCTGAACGCATCCTGGATATTTTGTTGCAGGAACTACCCTTAAAACAGGCGAGTCAGCTGGCGGCCAGGATAACCGGTATTAAAAAAAATACCTTGTATCAGATTGGCCTGAATAAGAAGTGATAATGAAAAACTATTCCGCTCGGTATTTCTTCGTTGAAAGTAAAATTTAACTCAGTCACTTACTGTTTGTAAGCTCCTTCATTAAATTTCACTTTCGCCTCGAACTGCCTTCGCTCATGACGTTTTCTAAGAACTATTGTACTGGTAATTTTATTTCTGAAATGAAACTTCCTATTACATACTCTTTGTATGTTTTTCTATTGAATTTCACTTTTTCTCGTTCTGCCTGCGCTCAAAATATTTTTAGATGTAAACACTATAAAATAAGTGTAAAGTTTAAAAAAATAAAAATAAGAAGGGGACTGTTCTGGAATTTCTGGCCTGGCTTGAAGCCTTATCATTTAGTGTCTGGGTAAGAGAATCGGTTGCCGGTTTTCCGGTGACGATTTCCTTTCATGCCTTGGGCATGGCCTTTCTGGTGGGCGTGCACTTTGCACTGGATCTAAGAGTGCTGGGATTTGCCCCGAACATTCCTGTGCATCTGATTACAAGATTCTATCCCCTGATGCGGGTCAGTTTTGTGGTAGCTCTGGTTTCCGGGCTGATGTTGTTGCTGGCCTATCCGGCCAAGGGTTTAACCAATGCCGTGTTTTATTTAAAGATGCTGCTGATTGCCGCTGCGTTTGTTGTAGGCAAGGTGTTGACCAACAAAGTGCAGCTGCAAACTGACATAACGACAAGAGATAAACTGCTTGCCCTGCTGTCCATAGGTATCTGGGTTTCAGTTATCGTGGCAGGGCGCTTTCTGGCTTATACCTACACAATTTTACTGACAACAGATTTTTATTAAGTTTAGTTAAGAGGCTTATTTCGGAAATGGAAGAAGCACTGTTTAGTTTTTCACAGAATACCGGCATCTATACCATCATGGGTTCACGCTGGGGCTGGCCCATTGTTGAATCCCTGCATTTCTTTGGTTTGTGTCTGCTGATCGGCACAGTTGGTCTGTTTGATTTGCGCATGCTGGGCTTTGTTAGAGCGATTCCCCTCTCAGCCATGCACAAGCTGGTGCCAATCGGTGTTGCCGGCTACTGCCTGAATGTGATTACCGGCATCATGTTTTTTACCTCGGCACCGGATCAGTATTTATATAACCCGGCCTTTCAGACCAAGATGCTGTTTATGCTAGGTGCAGGCATTAACGTGGTGTTTTTTTATTCGGTGTGCTTCAGGCAGGTCAAACATCTGGGTGCGAACGTGCAGGTGAATACCCAGGCCAGGGTGATGGCAGGGATATCGTTGTTGTGCTGGTTGGGGGTGATTAGTGCGGGGCGGCTAATAACATTTTATAGGCCGCCGCAGTTTTGGTGTTTCTGGTGTGGTTAAGAAAAACTATTGCGCTTGGCATTAAAAAACTATTGCGCTTGCCATGACTTCGTTGAAACAAAAATTTAATTCGGTCACTTACTATTTTTCTGTAGAGCTCTACATCGCCAAGTTTTTTAATTAAATCGGCGATCTCTTTAGCATTTGAAACAATATTCATATCATCACCATAGTGCCTAGCACATGTATACCTTGCCAGCACGGTATCTGCTTTATTAATTTTTTTGCTCATTGTGCTACTTACCAGTTATTAGCACAACATTCTGGAATGAAAAATCATAAAGTAGGGAACACAAGGCTGGAACCAATTCAGAAATTTTAAAGATTTACTCTGCCATCACTCCCTTCTATACTTGCCGCCGTGAGTTGGCCAGGCAATCGCTGTTTTCGTTTGAAGGCAGAGGAAAGTCCGGGCTCCACAGAGCAAGGTGCCAGGTAATCCCTGGGGGGCGTGAGCCTACGGAAAGTGCAGCAGAAAATAAACCGCCACATCGGGATAACACCTGGTGCGGTAAGGGTGAAATGGTGCGGTAAGAGCGCACCGCGTGGGTGGCAACATTCCACGGCATGGTAAACCCCGCCTGGAGCAAGACCAAATAGGAACCCTACGGTGTGGCTCGCACTGGGTTCGGGTAGGTTGCATGAGGTTTGTGGTGACGCAAACCCAAGATGAATGATTGTCCACGACAGAACCCGGCTTATCGGCCGACTCACCAATTTTTACGCTTTAACATAAAAAGCCCGCAAGTTCACAACTCCTGGATTTTTTCAAAAATTTCCCAAAACAGTCTCAAACTTAATAAATTACTTTAAGTTTGTAATATAGCTTTTTGTAAATTAAGCTCTTTAGCAATTCAGTATTTGCCGAGTTTTGTCGTTTTTCTCGGTTTTCGCCGCATTTAGCTTCATTTTCTACGCAAATTAACGCAAACAAGTGCTTGATTTACTTGTGAGAACTCCCTTATAGTGCATCGAAGTAGTATGATAGTGGCTAAAAAGTGGGTTAATAGTGGGTAAAATTAGGCAGTAGTCCCACTGTCACTCAGGTTTTTTTGGGAGATAGAGCGTGTTATTTCGCGGCTTACATTCAATAACGCTGGACGCTAAAGGGCGCATGGCCATGCCTGCGCGCTTTCGTGGCATTGTTGAAAGTCATTGCCAGGGTCAGTTAGTCGTCACTATTGACCAGGATGGCGAGTCGCTTGTGATTTACCCGCTGAATGAGTTTGAAGAGATCGAGCGCAAGGTCGCTGCACTTTCCAGTTTTCATCCAGAATCCCGCCGTTTGAAAAACATATTTATCGGTCATGCTACGGAAGTGAATCTCGACAGCAGTGGCCGCATCCTGATACCGCAGAATTTACGGGAGTTTGTCGGCCTGGATAAAAAGGCGGCTCTGGTAGGCCAGGGTAATAAATTGTCGGTCTGGAATGATGAGGCCTGGAACGAAACCAGAGATGGCTGGTTGAAGCATAAGGTGAATGCAGAAGAACTGCCGGATGAATTGAAAAACCTCTCTTTATAAAAGACCGGTTAGAAAACGGAATAATAAATAAAAGCAGAGGGTGGAGGTAGGCGAGTGACCATGCAGCATCAGAGCGTACTGTTGGAACAGGCCGTTGCTGCATTAATCACCGATAAAAATGGTTTTTATGTAGACGGCACCTTTGGCCGGGGCGGTCACAGCAAGCGAATTTTAAGTGAGTTGTCGGAACAGGGTCGTTTGCTGGTCATCGATAAAGACCCTGAAGCCATTGTGCTGGCAAATGAGCTGGCTTTGGTAGACGACAGAGTGAGGGTTTATCACGGCAGTTTTGAAAATTTGCAGACCGTTGTAAGTGATCTGAATGGATCAGAGCAGGTAAGGGGTGTGTTGCTGGATTTGGGTGTTTCATCGCCTCAACTCGATGATGCGCAAAGAGGGTTTAGTTTTAGTAAGGACGGACCTTTGGATATGCGAATGAATACAGCAAGCGGAATGACGGCAGAAGCATGGCTCGCCCAGGTTGCTGAGAAGACGCTGGCCGATGTGCTTTACCAGTTTGGTGAAGAGCGCTATTCGCGGCGACTGGCCCGGGCGATCTGTCAGTACCGTGAACAGCATGCACTGACCTCAACCCTGCAGCTGGCGGAAGTCATTAAACAGGCGCACCCGAAATGGGAAAAGAATAAACACCCTGCAACGCGCTCGTTTCAGGCGATACGAATTTTTATTAACAATGAACTGGAAGATTTACAGAAAGCACTGGCTTCAATTCTTGAGGTGCTGGCTATCGGGGGGCGTCTGGTAGTAATCAGCTTTCATTCATTGGAAGACCGTATCGTGAAACAGTTCATTCAGAAACAGGTTAAAGGCGGCGATTTTCCGGCGGATTTGCCGATTACGCAGGCGCAGCTGAATCCGCGTTTAAAGGCAGTGGGCAAGGCAATAAAAGTTGATGCTGAAGAAATCAATGAAAACATCAGGTCCCGCAGCGCCATTATGCGGATTGCCGAAAAAATTGCCTGAAGCATAAATGCAAGATGAATAAACGTATTAAAGAAGGTGGGAAGCAACGCAACAGCAAAATGGAATGGGCGACTTTTTTTAGCAGTTTGATACTGGTGTGCAGCTCGGCTCTCGGGGTCGTTTATGCCGCCAATGAAAGCCGACATTTGCTGAATGATTTACAGGTGCTGGAGAACAGACGTAATGCCCTGCAGGTTGAATGGGGGCAGCTTTTGCTGGAGCAGAGCAGTCTGGTTTCGCAGGGCAGAGTGGAGGACATCGCAATCGCAGAACTCGGAATGAAAATTCCGACAATGGAGAACGTGGTAATGGTCAGGCAATGAGTGCTCGACAGATTGAAAAGAAACAGCCCGTCTGGAGACTGTATTTTGTCTTCATAGTGATTCTTGCTCTCTTGAGTATTGTCATCTGGAAAGTACTGGATCTTCAGGTTATTAATAATGAAACCCTGCAAATACAAGGTGATGCCCGTACTGTCCGCAATGATGAAATAGCCGCGCACCGGGGCAATATTCTCGACCGCAATGGTCAGCCGCTGGCGATCAGCACACCGGTGCAGTCACTGATACTCAATCCGAAAGAAGTTCTGCAGCATCCTGAGCAATGGGAACAGCTCGCGGCTGCGTTGCAGGCGATAGATGTTAATCCAGAAATTCTGAGCAATCGTATCCGCGAGAATGCCAGTCGCGAATTCATGTTTGTTAAACGCCGCATTCCGCCAACAGAAGCGGATCGGGTTTTGCGTCATGGCTTTAATGGCGTTTGGGCTGAAGAAGAATACAAGCGCTTCTACCCCCTGGGCGAAGTCGCCGTGCATGTTGTGGGTATGGCCAACAGCGATGAAGTCGGGCAGGAGGGTGTCGAACTGGCCTATGACAATTGGCTGGAAGGAAGATCAGGTTCCAAGCAGGTATTAAAAGATCGAAACGGCAATATTGTCAGCGAGCTGAGAATTAATGAAGTGGCCGAACCGGGCAATGATCTGGTGCTCAGCATTGACTCGGAAATTCAGTTTCTTGCCTACAAGGCTTTAAAAGAAGAAGTCACCCGACGTTATGCCAGTGCGGGTACCGCGGTCGTCTTGAATGTTGAGACCGGTGAAGTTCTGGCCATGGTCAGTCAGCCCTCATTCAATCCGAATAACCGGGCCAGTCTGAGTCAGCAACTGGACGGTCTGAAGAACCGGGCAATCGCTGAATCACTGGAGCCTGGCTCAACGGTGAAAACTTTTACGGTAACGGCAGCACTGGAAACCGGGCTGTTTGATACACAGAGCATTATTGATACCAATCCGGGCTATATCAGAATTGATCGTTCAACAATTCGTGATCCGGTCAATTACGGGGAATCAACCCTTGAGCGCATCCTGTCTAAATCATCCCAGGTAGGTGCCAGTCGCATTGCGCTGGAAATGGGCCAGGAGCCGATGCTGGATATTTTGAAACGGGTGGGTTTTGGTCAGTCTTTAGGCACCGGTTTTCCGGGCGAGTCAGCAGGTATGCTGGCCGACCGTAATCGCTGGAGCAAATCTGAAATTGCGACGCTGGCTTATGGCTATGGTTTCCAGGTCTCGCCTTTGCAGCTGGCGCAGGCTTATATGGTTTATGCCAATGGCGGACTCTTCAAACCGGTTTCCCTGCTAAAGATCAATGATACGGACGAAGTGCCTGCAACCCGGGTAATCAGTGCAGAGCATGCTGCCGCTGTGACCAGCATGCTGGAATCTGTGGTCAGGCCCGGCGGTGGTGGCACAGGAACCCGGGCTTATATTCCTACCCATCGGGTGGCGGGTAAAACCGGGACGGCCTGGTATTACGATGTGCAGCGCGGTGCCTATGATGATGAAAACTATATTTCATTGTTTGCCGGTTTTGCGCCGGTTTCAAATCCAAAAATAGTGACCGTGGTAACTATCCATGAACCACAGGGTGAAGAGTACGGTGGTGGTCAGGTTGCCGCACCCGTGTTCGCCAATATTACGGCAGGGGCATTGCGTATTTTGAATGTACCGCCTGACATCGTACCTGAAGAGTTTAGAAGTTTAAGTCTGGACAATACCAACAGCGCAGGGCTGCGTTCGCCGATAGCCGGAATCAACGGAGGAGGCCAATGAATACGGCCAAAAGTATGTCTCAGCAAATGACGTTAGGCTTATTGTTGGAAGGTGAAATCGAGATTCCGGAGGAATTCAATCTGGAATTGACGGGCATTGAAATGGATAGCCGCAACATTGAGAGCGGGGATCTATTTATTGCCTGCAAAGGCGCCAATTTCGATGGCCGGGATTTTGTTTGTGAGGTTATTGAAAAAGGCGCGGCTGCAGTGCTGGTTGAAAAAGGTGAGCTCTGGCAGGAGATCAATGTTGAAAACAATGTGCCGATAATTCCGGTCGAGAATCTGGCAAGCCGCATCAGTTCCATAGCGGCAAAATTTTTCAATAAGCCGGCTGATCATTTCAAGTTGATTGGCATTACCGGGACCAATGGTAAAACCAGTGTCTGTCAGTTTATAGCGCAGAGCGTTTCCAGTCTGAATCATATTTGTGGGACAAGCGGCACTTTGGGTTATGGTCTTTACGCAGAAGAATATACACAGGCCGATGAAAATGCGCCGGGGACCACGCCAAACCCTATCGCAGTGCAGCGAATATTCAGTGAAATGCTGCAACAGAATGCCGATACCATGGTGATGGAGGTTTCCTCACACGGCCTGAAACAGGGGCGGGTCTGCATTAACGAATTTGATATTGCGGTGTTTACCAATTTAACCCGTGACCATCTGGATTATCACAACTCAATGCAGGCCTATGGTGAACAGAAATTAAAACTGTTTCGTGGTTCGCGCCTGTCTGCCGCAGTGCTCAACATGGATGATTTATTCAGTGCCGAAATCCTGAACAACTTATCCAGGCAGGTAAAAAGTTATACCTATAGTCTCAGCAATTCACATGCCGATGTTTATCCGGAAAGTATTGAGTTCAATCGTCAGGGTTGCAGCATGTCAGTTGCTACACCCTGGGGTAAAGGGGCTCTGGAGATCGGTCTGCTGGGCTCATTCAATATCAGTAATCTGCTGGCTGTACTGACTTCTGTGATGGTGCTGGAAAGTCAGCAGGAAGCTTTCGATTTTTCTCAAGTGCTGGCAAAAATTTCATCTGTAAGCCCGGTTAGAGGCCGCATGGAACTGGTGGGAGATAAGCCGGTTTCAGTAGTGGTTGATTACGCACATACACCGGACGCTTTGGAAAATGCCCTGAATGCCCTGCATGAACATTTCAAAGGAAAAGTCTGGTGTGTCTTTGGTTGTGGCGGTGATCGCGATAAAGGTAAACGTCCGATGATGGCACGTATCGCGGAAAGGCTGGCAGACAAAATAATTGTGACTGATGACAACCCGCGTGGGGAAGCATCGGATGACATTATCAAACAGATACTGACGGGTTTTTCTGATACTGAAAAAGTGATGGTGGAAAGTGATCGTGCGAGGGCAATTGATCAGGCTATCAGTAATGCAACGGAAGGTGATGTCGTACTGATTGCCGGTAAAGGGCATGAGGAATATCAGGATGTCGGTGGAGAACGAACATTGTTCAGTGATGTAAAACAGGCAAGGTTGAGTCTGAACAAACGCTTTGTCGATTGATCGTGATTAAGAAAAAACGCGGGTTAATAAAGTGATAAGAAAGATGCGGTTACAGGAAGTACAGGAATTAACAGGCGGTCAGCTCCATGGTGCTGATGCTGCCTTTAATGCTGTGTCTATCGATACCCGCACACTGCAGGCTGATGAACTATTCATTGCGATTAATGGTGAGCACTTTAATGGCAATGATTTTGTTGCGGCGGCTGCAGAGAAACAGGCTGCTGCTGCCATAACAACAGAACAAACAGCAGTGGACTTGCCGATTTTACAGGTTAAAGACAGTCGACTTGCCCTGGGTAAGTTGGGAGCCCATAACCGTGATCTGAGTCAGGCCAAAATCATTGCTTTAACCGGCAGTCAGGGAAAAACCACGGTGAAAGAAATGACAGCAGGCATATTGGCTGGTTGCGGCGAGGTATTGAAAACACTGGGCAATCTCAATAATGACCTTGGTGTGCCCTTAACCCTGATCAGACTTGAAGCAGAACATCAATTTGCCGTCATTGAACTGGGCGCCAATGCCCCTGGTGAAATTTCCTACAGCTCGGCCCTGACCCGGCCGGATGTTGCGCATATCACCAATATTGCGCCAACCCATCTGGAAGGTTTTGGTGATCTTGATGGTGTAGCCCGGGCTAAAGGAGAAATTTGGGAAAGCCTCAAAGAGGATGGTGTTGCTGTGATTAATCTTGATGATGCTTATGGCGGGCAATGGCTGGAAAGTTTAAATGGCCTGAACGTTGTCAGTGTCAGTGCGCTCGGAAAAGCCAATGCCGATTTTACTGTTGCAAATCTGCAGTTCGATGATGCCATGCATTCAAGTTTTAATTTGCAGACGCCCCAGGGCGCTATTGAGATCAAGTTGTCCTTGCCGGGACAGCATAATGTTGCCAATGCCCTGGCTGCGGCAGCCTTGAGTATGCAGGTTGGTGCCAGGCTGGATGATGTGAAAAAAGGCCTCGAAAGCATAGAGCCCGTAGCTGGTCGCATGCAGGTTCTGACCGGTCTGAATAACGCCACAATAATTAATGATTCCTATAACGCCAGCCCCAGCTCATTTCAGGCAGCGATTGATGTGCTGGCGCGACATCAGGGCACAACAATCATTGCCATGGGAGAGATGGGCGAGCTTGGTTCCGAAGCCGGCAAAGCCCATGAAGCGCTTGGCGAATATGCCAAAGCTAAAGGCATTGATTGTTTGTTTGGCATCGGAGTTTTAAGTGAACTGGCCGTTTCAGCATTTGCAGATGGCGGCAAGTTTTTTTCTGACATGAATGAACTGGCAGAACACATAAAGCCGATGCTGAACCAGCAGGTAAAAGTTTTGATTAAAGGATCACGAAGCGCGGGCATGGATAAATTGGTTCCACTTTTAACAGCACAGGGAGATTAAGCGACCATGTTACTTTGGCTGACAAATTACCTGACTCAATATGATCCAGGCTTCACGGTGTTTGAATATCTGACAGTGCGAGGCATTCTGGGAGTTCTTACCGCTCTGATTATCTCATTGCTGATAGGGCCTTATGTAATCAGGCGACTTAACTATCACCAGATCGGGCAGGTGGTCAGATCTGACGGTCCGCAGTCTCATCTCAGTAAAGCCGGTACGCCAACCATGGGCGGCGCCTTGATTCTTATCAGTATTATTATCAGTAGCCTGCTGTGGTCTGATTTGACCAGTGTTTATGTCTGGGTAGTGGTGCTGGTCACAACCGGATTCGGCATTATCGGCTGGATAGATGACTACCGTAAAATTTATGAAAAAAATGCCAAAGGCTTGTCAGCGGGCTGGAAATACCTGCTGCAGTCCATCATTGGTTTTGCGGCTGCCTGTGTTCTTTACTGGCATGCGGCGACGCCGGCGGAAACAGAACTGATCATTCCATTTTTTAAGGATTTCGCACTCGAGCTTGGTGTTTTTTATATTTTTATTGCGTATTTCTTTATCGTTGGATTCAGTAATGCTGTCAATTTAACAGATGGGCTGGACGGACTGGCGATTCTGCCTACGGTGATGGTTGCCAGTGCACTGGGTATCATCAGTTACCTGGTGGGGAACACCGAATTTTCCGCTTATCTGAATATTCCATACATATCAGGCACGGGGGAACTCGTGGTTTTCTGCGGTGCTCTGGCTGGCGCCGGTCTTGGTTTCCTTTGGTTTAACACCTATCCCGCCCAGATATTTATGGGCGACGTCGGTGCTCTGGCTCTGGGCGCCGCACTGGGAACAGTCGCGGTTATTGCCCGGCATGAAATTGCACTGGTCATCATGGGCGGCATCTTTGTCATGGAAACACTTTCGGTCATTTTGCAGGTGGCTTCATTTAAATTAACCGGGCGCCGAATTTTTCGCATGGCTCCCCTGCATCATCATTTTGAATTGAAAGGCTGGCCGGAACCCAGAGTGATTGTTCGTTTCTGGATTATTACGATCATTCTGGTTCTGTTTGGTTTGGGCACCTTGAAACTTAGATAAACAATAACTGGATAAATAAAGAGCACGGATAAGAGCAAATGCAAGCGGCGGCAAGACAACAGGCTAAAGTGATTGTCGGTTTAGGTAAAACCGGGCTTTCCTATGTGCGTTATTTAGCCAGGCAGAATGAAACATTCACCGTCGTTGACAGTCGGGAGCACCCGCCGGGGCTGCAGGAACTTACACAAAATTTTCCTGAGGTAAAAGTTGAGCTGGGTGCATTCAACGCTAAGACATTTTTAAACGCATCAGAGTTGCTGGTAAGCCCTGGTGTTGATTTGCGTGAGCCGGTTCTGGCTCAAGCTATCGGGCAGGGTGTGCCGGTGACTGGCGATATCAATATTTTTGCGCAGACAGTCAGTTCGCCGATCATCGCTATTACCGGCTCCAATGCAAAAAGTACGGTAGTCAGTCTGGTTGGTGCGATGGCAGAAAAAGCCGGTGTCAACGCGGTAGTGGCAGGCAATATCGGCAAGCCGGTGCTGGATTTGCTGGCAGAAACTGCAGCGGAATTGTATGTGCTGGAACTATCCAGCTTTCAACTGGAAACCACCAGCAAGCTGGGGGCTGAAGTCGCCTGTGTGTTGAATGTCACTACCGATCATATGGATCGTTATGACTCAATACAGGATTATTACGCAGCCAAACACCGTATTTTTCAGGCTTGCAGGCAGGCTGTGGTGAATCGCGATGACCCCTTGAGCAAGCCTTTATTGCCGGCATCAGTGAAGCAATGGACTTATGGTCTGGAAGCCGGTGACTTTAATGAATTTGGCTTGATCGAAGATCGGGGAGAACTTTATCTGGCCTTTAACCGGCAGGCTTTGATGCCTGCTAGGGAAGTAAAACTGTCCGGCAGACATAATTTATCAAATGCCTTGGCGGCACTGGCCATTGGTCATGCTGTCGGGCTGGAGATGCCTGCCATGCTGCAAACCTTAAAAGAGTTTGCCGGTTTGCCACATCGTTGCCAGTGGGTCTCGGACATTGCCGGGGTCAGTTATTACAACGATTCAAAGGGCACCAATGTCGGGGCCTGTAACGCGGCCTTACGTGGACTTGGTCAAAGCAATAATGTGATTCTGCTGGCAGGCGGGCAGGGCAAGGGCGCTGACTTTTCTGACTTGGGAGAAGCACTCAGTACTCATGGCAAGTTACTGATTGTTTTCGGTGAAGATGCTGACCTGATTGCTGCAGCTCTGCAAAAAGTTATTACGACTGAAAAAGTTGGCTCCCTGGAAGCAGCAGTGAAACTGGCTTCAGAACAGTCAGAAACGGGCGATATTGTTTTACTGTCACCAGCCTGTGCCAGTTTTGACATGTTTGAAAATTATGAAAAACGTGGCGAAGCATTTATGGCAGCGGTGGAGGCTTTGCATTAATGATGACCACCATTGCACAAGGGCATAGTTTTAATCACAACCGTGACGCCTACTATTTTGGTGATAAGGCTTTGATTATTTCTGTCTGCCTGTTGCTGGCATTCGGCCTGGTCATGATGACTTCCGCCTCCATAGAAATTGCCAGCAGTGAAAATGCCGATGCTTTTTATTACCTGAAAAAACAGCTGATCTTCATGGTAATGGGATTCGTTGCTGCCGCTGTCGTCTATATGGTGCCACTTAAACTGTATCAGGAGTGGGATATCTTTTTGCTGTTTTCAGCAATCAGTTTATTGGTCCTGGTTCTGGTGCCGGGTATCGGGCGTGAAGTGAATGGCAGTACACGCTGGCTAAATCTTGGCTTCATGACTTTACAGGCGTCGGAGCCAGCAAAACTGTTTGTGGTTATTTTTATTGCGGCTTTTCTGAGTAAATACCGCTCCTTTGTCTGTGCCTCGTGGAAAGGTTTTGTCACGCCATTGGTGTTTGCTGCCCTGCCGATCTTTCTTTTATTAAAAGAACCTGATTTTGGTGCGGTGGTGGTATTGATGCTGGCTATGTTTGGCATGATGTTTCTGGCCGGTGTGAAACTTTATCAATTTATTTTACTGATCCTGGTTGCAGGCGCAGCCGGTGCCGGATTAATTTTTTCTTCAAGTTATCGTATTGCCCGGGTCAAATCTTTTATCACAGCGTTATCAGATCCATTCAATGAAGAGGTGGTATTTGGTTCAGGTTATCAACTGGCGCAGGCATTAATTGCTTTTGGTCGAGGCGAATGGTTTGGCGTTGGCTTGGGCAACAGTATTCAGAAATTATATTTTCTGCCGGAAGCTCACACGGATTTTGTATTGGCGATTATTGCCGAAGAACTGGGCGTTATTTCCGTCCTGTTATTGCTTGCTTTGTTTATGGTGTTTATCTGGCGCGCCATGATGATTGCCAGAAAGAATGAAAAGAAAGGCGATTTTTTTCCGGCATATTTAGCTTATGGCATTGCGTTAATTTTTATGGGGCAGGTCATTATCAATGTTGGCGTTAACACCGGACTGTTGCCAACCAAAGGGCTAACACTGCCTTTTCTCAGTGCCGGTGGATCGAGCCTGATTACCTGCATGGTCATGGTGGCAATTCTGTTACGCATTGATAGTGAGAATTTTGCAAAAGGTAATAATTTGAAGTGGGTGGTGAAGGGATGAGCGCGGCTTTGGATAAAAAAGTCCTGATCATGGCCGGTGGCACCGGAGGACATATTTTCCCGGCGCTGAGTATTGCCCGTGAATTACAGACGCAGGGTATCAAGGTGGAATGGCTGGGTACCAAAAAAGGTATGGAGTCAGAACTGATCCCCCAGACGGGCATCCCTATTCATTACATTTCAGTATCAGGCCTCAGAGGCAAAAGCTTGCTGAAAAAACTGCTTTCCCCTTTTGTCATTGTAGTGGCTGTTGCGCAGGCGATTATCAAGATTCAGAAAACCAGGCCAGCCTGTGTTCTGGGTATGGGTGGTTTTGTTACCGGACCTGGCGGTCTTGCTGCCTGGTTGCTGAGGAAACCTTTGCTGATACATGAGCAAAATGCTATTGCCGGCTTCAGCAATCAGTTGCTGTATCCGATGGCTTCCGTCGTCATGGAAGGTTTTGCCGGTGCTTTTCAGCGCAAGCAGGAGATAACCGCTAACGCACTGTTAAAACGTTTATGTAAGGGTGACAAAGCCGTGCATGTGGGTAATCCCCTGCGTCAGGAAATTCTGGATTGTCCTGCCCCTGCTGAACGTTTTGCTGACAGTGAAAACAATGACCGAATTAAATTACTGGTGCTTGGCGGCAGCCGGGGGGCACTGGCAATTAACCGGATAGTGCCTGAGCTGTTAAAAGATTTTTCTGCTGCAGAGGGTGTTGATCTGTGGCACCAATGCGGCAAACAAAATTTCCAGGACTGTAAAGCTTACTACGCAGAACTCGGTATTGAAGAAAATCAACATCGGCGCATTGCTGCTTTTATTGATGATATGGCAGCAGCATATTGCTGGGCTGATGTGGTTATCTGCCGGGCAGGTGCCTCTACGGTTGCTGAGATTGCGGCGATTGGAATTCCAGCTGTGTTTATTCCTTTTCCTTTCGCTGTGGATGACCATCAGACCGAGAATGCCATCATTATGCAAAAGCTTGGCGCAGCCTGGTTGATCCAGCAAAAAGAATTAAGCAAAGAAAGTCTTGCCTCAGTGTTGATGCAATTCATGCAAGATAAAAAACTTGTGCTGAAAATGGCGCTACTGGCACAACAGGCAGCAAAAATTGATGCGACACAACAAGCCGCAAAATTCTGCGTGGAGGCTTGTTATGCCTAATGTGAAGCGCGTGCAGAAAAACCAGAAAATACAAAAAGTTCAGAAAAAGCTGCTGAGCGTTATTCCGGAAATGCGCCGCATCCGCGATATCTATTTTGTCGGTATTGGCGGTGCAGGCATGAGTGGTATCGCTGAGGTGCTGTTTAACCAGGGTTATAAGATCAGCGGTTCGGATATTGCAGAAAGTAAAACCACGACACGCCTGCAGAAACTTGGGATTAATATTTTCATCGGGCACAAAGCCAAACAGATAGAAGGGATGGATGTCGTTGTGGTGTCCAGTGCCATTGACGAGAGTAACCCTGAAATCAAAGCGGCCATCAAACTCAGGGTGCCGATTATACGGCGTGCCGAGATGCTGGCGGAACTTATGCGCTATCGCCATGCCATTGTGATTGCCGGTACGCATGGCAAGACTACGACGACCAGCATGGTGGCTTCAGTGCTGGCCCAGGGAAACCTTGATCCTACTTTTGTGATCGGCGGATTGCTTAATAGTGCTGGCACCAATGCCAAGCTGGGAGCCAGTCATTTCATGGTGGCTGAAGCCGATGAAAGCGATGCTTCATTCCTGCATCTGCAACCCATGGTAGCCGTTATCACAAATATTGATGACGATCATATGCAGACCTACGACAGTGACTTTGAAAAACTGAAACAGACTTTTCTCGATTTCCTGCATAACCTGCCGTTTTATGGCCTGGCCGTACTTTGCGTGGATGATCCGGTGATACAGGAAATTCTTCCCAGAATTTCCAGACCGGTATTGACCTATGGCTTATCACCGCAGGCGGATTTCCGTGTACAGGAAGTCTCTCATCAGAATCAGAAATCCAGTTTTACCGTGAGTCGGCCGGACAAAACAGACATCAGCCTGACCTTGAATATGCCGGGTATTCACAATGTCCTGAATGCCACTGCCGCTATTGCTATTGCGACCGATGAAGGTCTGAAAGATGAAGACATTATCCAGGGTCTGGAAAGTTTTCAGGGAGTGGGCAGGCGTTTTGAAATGCATGGTGATCTGACATTCAGTCGTGGCAAAGCCATGCTGGTTGATGACTATGGTCATCATCCGACAGAAGTTGCTGCAAACATACAGGCGGTCAGAACCGGCTGGCCGGGAAAACGTCTGGTGATGATTTACCAGCCGCATCGTTACAGCCGTACCCAGGATTTATATGAAGATTTTGTCGATGTGCTTTCCGGTGTCGATATGTTGTTGCTGTTGGATGTCTATCCTGCCGGTGAGAAAGCTATTAAAGGTGCAGACAGCAAGAGTTTATGCAGAAGTATCAGACAACGTGGGCAGCTTGATCCGGTCTTTGTGAAAAAGCATCAGGACATACCGAATCTGCTGGAAGAGTTACTTGAAGATGGTGACCTTTTATTGACGCAGGGAGCGGGCAGTGTGGGATTGATATCAACACGATTGGCACAGGATGGCCTGCAAAGTGAGTGGAGTTAAGGAGCTATGGCTGAGGAGTTTGGCAGAGTGGCTGTGTTAATGGGCGGCGAATCAGCAGAGAGAGAAATTTCTCTATTGAGTGGTAACGCTGTGCATGCGGCTTTGCTAGCCAGTGGTATCGATGCTGTGGCGATTGATACCAACGCTGATTTTTTTGCTTCGGTTGAAAATGAAAAATTTGATACGGCATTCATCATGCTGCATGGCGGACACGGTGAGAACGGGCATGTGCAGGCAGCGCTTGAAATGATGAACATTCCATTTACCGGGAGTGGACATGCAGCCTGTGCACTGGCGATGGATAAAGTGCGCAGTAAACTGGTGTGGATGTCCCAGGGTTTGCCGACCCCTGATTTTGAACTGTTATATGACAGTAGCGACTGGCAGGCAGTGATTGAGCGTTTGGGTGTCTGTTTTGTAAAACCGGTCAGTGAAGGCTCCAGTATCGGTATTAACAAGGCGAGTAATGCAGATGAATTAAAAGCGGCTTATGAACAGGCAGCCCGCTTTGGTGCGGTCATGGCAGAACAATGGATTGAGGGCCCTGAATACACAGTTCCGATTGTGAACAACAAGGTATTACCGGTCATCGAATTACGGGCGAAAAGTGCTTTCTACGATTTTGAGGCGAAGTATGAATCGGACGACACAGAATATTTATGTCCCTGTGATTTAAGTGCAGAAGAAGATGAAGCGGTCAGAAGTCTGTCGGGTGAAGCGTACCAATTACTGGGCTGTGAAGGTTGGGGCAGAGTGGATTTGATGCGGGATAAAAGCGGCAAGTTCTGGTTGCTGGAAGTGAACACCGTGCCAGGCATGATGAGTCATAGTTTGGTACCGAAGTCTGCAGCACAAGTTGGCATGAATTTCGAAACACTGGTGTTGGAAGTGTTAAAGAGCAGCAAACTGCAACGAGGCGGTAATTGAAATGCTGACTTTATTTTTCAATAGAAAAAACAGAAGGGGCCGGGGTGCCAGTATTAGAGCCCAAAAAAAATCCAGTCCGCTACAGGAGCAGATGCTGGTGCTTAAAAAAGTAGTACTGGGTGTTTTGCTCTGTTCTTTACTGGTATTGATCGGGCTGAATTCAAAAACTCTGTTGGATGATGTTAATCAGCAAAGAATTGAGTATGTCGCCATAGAAGGCAGCCTGAGTCAGGTGACAGAGAATGATATTAAAACTGCCGTTTTTGATTTTATAAACCGTAGCATGGTGGCAGTTGATTTACTCGCCATTAAAGAGGCATTGGAAGAAAACGCCTGGATTAAAACGGTCAGTCTGCGCAGAAAATGGCCTGACACTTTGATTATTAATGTGACTGAAGAAGTTGCCATTGCGAGATGGGGGGAACATCAGCTGCTGAACCAGGAAGGAATAATATTTTCACCGCCGTCTATTGCAGCACAATTTAATCTGGCTGAACTGTCAGGTCCGGACGGGAGTGAAAAAAGAGTTATGCAGCAGTATCAGGTTTTTAATCAATTACTGTTTTCAAAAAATTTGCGCATAGCCAGTCTGAATTTGAATTCACGTGGTGCATGGTTTTTGCAATTGAACCATAAAGTTGAAGTGGCTGTTGGCAGTATCCAGCCTGTGGAACGGCTCAGAAGGTTTGCGGCCGTCTATGAAAGATTGTTTGCTGCTGATATTGAAAATATCGAAAGTTTTGATTTGCGTTATGAAGATGGCATTGCAGTGAAACATAAGACATCAATCAATGATGCTTTACTGTCGATGCAGGGATGATGCAAGGATGAATAGGATAAAAATGATGGGAATTATTAAGGTCGTTAACAGGGTGGGCTTCTCGCTATGAGTAATACATCGGTTGGTAACATGATAGTGGGTCTGGATATCGGGACATCCAAAGTTGTCGCCATTGTCGGTGAGGTTGATGCTGAAGGAGGTCTGAATATCGTTGGTATAGGCCGACACAAATCCCGCGGTCTGAAAAAAGGGACAGTCGTGAATATTGAATCGACTGTGCAGTCTATACAGCGCGCTATAGAAGAAGCAGAGCTCATGGCGGGATGTCAGATACATTCGGTATATGCCGGTATTGCAGGAAAACATATCCGCAGTATGAATTCACACGGCATCGTGGCGATACGCGATAAGGAAGTGTATGCAGCGGATATAGAACGGGTTATTGATGCCGCCCAGGCTGTGGCAATTCCTGCTGACCAGAAGGTTCTGCATATTCTTCCTCAGGAATACATTATTGATTCGCAGGAAGGCGTTAAAGAGCCGATGGGAATGTCAGGGGTACGTCTTGAAGCAAAAGTACATCTGGTGACATGTGCCACCAATGCTTCACAGAATATAGAAAAATGTATTCGGCGCTGCGGCCTGGAAACAGATGAAATCATTCTGGAGCAACTGGCTTCAAGTTATTCAGTGCTGACTGAAGATGAAAAAGAATTAGGCGTTTGTCTGATTGATATCGGCGGTGGCACAACGGACATTGCCATTTTTACTGAGGGAGCCATACGTCATACCGGTGTGATTCCTATTGCCGGTGACCAGGTGACCAACGATATTGCCATGGCGCTACGCACACCGACGGAAAATGCAGAAGAACTGAAAATAAAATATGCCTGTGCACTTTCCCAGTTAGCCAGTCCGGATGAAATGATCAAGGTGCCCAGTGTGGGTGACCGGCCACCACGTGAGCTTTCACGTCGTGCACTGGCCGATGTGGTTGAACCACGCTACGACGAACTTTTCCATTTGATACAGGCAGAACTTCGCCTTAGTGGCTTCGAGGACATGTTGGCTGCCGGTCTGGTCTTTACTGGTGGCACCAGCAAGATGGAAGGTGTAACTGAACTAGCCGAAGAAATTTTTCATATGCCGGTCAGGATTGGCATGCCAACCGAAGTGACTGGTCTGGTGGATATTGTAAGAAATCCAACCTATTCCACCGGTGTTGGTTTATTACTTTACGGGATGAAACAACATCAGGAAAAACATGGTGGCAGTCGCGGTAGTGATTCAGGAATAAATATTTTTGAAAAAGTGAAACGGTTTTTTAGCAGTGATGAGTAAGGGTCTGCCTGGCAGGTTGTAGTAATAGAAAGTTGTTAAAACAAATTTTTAATTTTTAGTAAACAGAGGGGTAATAGTATGTTTGAGATCATTGATAATATTGCGCAAAACGCAGTAATAAAAGTGATAGGTGTTGGTGGCGGCGGTGGCAACGCTGTTCAACACATGTTGAGCAGTAGCATTGATGGTGTGGAGTTTGTTTGTGCCAACACTGATGCGCAGGCATTGGAAAAGGTTGGCACTAAAATGAACCTGCAACTTGGCAGTGATGTCACCAAAGGTCTAGGTGCCGGTGCCAATCCTGAAATAGGACGGCAGGCTGCACTTGAAGATAAAGACCGTATCCGTGAAATTATTTCCGGGGCGGACATGGTTTTCATCACAGCAGGCATGGGTGGTGGTACCGGTACTGGCGGCGCTCCTGTTGTTGCAGAAATTGCACGGGAAATGGGTGTATTAACGGTGGCTGTTGTCACCAAACCTTTCCCATTTGAAGGCCGTAAACGCATGGCCATTGCCGAGAAAGGCATCAAAGAACTGGAAGAGCATGTTGATTCTTTGATAACCATTCCAAATGAAAAACTGATGGATGTCCTCGGTAAAGGTTCAACTTTGTTGGATGCGTTTAAATCTGCAAACGATGTATTACTGGGCGCGGTGAAAGGCATTGCCGACCTGATTACTCGACCAGGCATGATCAATGTCGACTTTGCTGATGTGAGTACCGTTATGTCTGAAATGGGCATGGCCATGATGGGCAGTGGTATTGCCAGTGGTGAAGGTCGTGCAGTGGAAGCGGCGGAAGCAGCAATTCGCAGTCCTTTACTGGAAGATGTGAACCTGCAGGGTGCCAGAGGCATATTGATTAATATTACTGCCAGCGAAAGTCTGACACTGGGAGAGTTCTCCGAAGTGGGTGACACAATTTCTGAATTTGCATCTGATCAGGCCATCGTGGTTGTGGGTACGGTTATTGATCCTGATATGGGTGATGAAATTTGTGTAACAGTCGTTGCAACCGGTTTAGGGGCGCAGCAAATTGAACGTCCTACTAAAGTGGTTGATAACACCAGAAATGGTCACAAGAATGTTGACTTCAATTCACTGGACAGACCAGCGGTATTGCGTAAAAGCGCTATTGTTGATGCAGAACTGGACGAAGCGATAGAAGATAAGCCGGTATTGGCAAAAGCTGTGGGTGCTGAATCAGATATGGACTATCTGGATATTCCAGCATTTTTAAGGAAACAGGCTGATTAAGGAACTTCTGGTGTATAGATGGTCTTACTAATGAAGTGGTAGTTTTATGTGGTTATTTTCACAAGCTGACTATTAAGCTTGGGGTGGCGGGGCTAGTTTGTTAATATTGCCAGCTTGGCTGTTGCTTGCTTTTACGGCTGGGCGCCAGAGTGATTTAGTAAGGAATTTATTAGGAGTGATGGTGACTCTAGATGCAGGTGAAACGTTAAATGATTAAACAAAGAACCTTGAAGAATGTGATTCGCGCTACCGGTGTCGGCTTACATACAGGTGAGAAAGTCTATTTAACATTAAAACCCGCACCGATTGATACAGGTATTGTATTTAATCGGGTTGATCTTGACCCAGTTGTTGAAATTCCAGCATTGGCTGAAAATGTTGGAGATACAACATTATCATCCACCCTGATAAAGGGAGACGTCAGAATTTCCACTGTGGAACACCTCATGTCCGCTATGTCTGGCCTGGGTATTGATAATGCTTATGTCGATCTGAGTGCACCGGAAGTTCCTATTATGGATGGTAGCGCTGGGCCTTTCGTATTCCTGATTCAGTCAGCGGGCGTTGAAGAACAGGATGCTCCTAAAAAATATATCCGCATTATCAAAGAGTTAAGTCTTACTCAGGATGACAAGAAAGTCAGCCTTAAACCATTTAACGGTTTCAAGGTTGGTTACACTTTGCTCTATGATCATCCGGTACACAAAAAACATACCAAGGAAGCATTTATTGATTTCTCCAGTACTTCCTTTGTTAAAGAAGTCAGTCGTGCCAGAACTTTCGGTTTTATGCATGAATTTGAAGCCTTACGAAGTCGGAATCTGGCTTTGGGTGCCAGTATGGATAATGCAGTCGCCGTCGGTGACTACAAGGTTCTGAACGAGGATGGCTTGCGTTATGAAGATGAGTTTGTAAAACATAAAATACTGGACTCCATAGGCGACCTGTATTTACTCGGTAAAAGCCTGATTGGCGAGTTTTCCGGCTATAAATCAGGTCATGCCTTGAACAATGCTTTGTTAAGAAAGTTACTTGTCAGTAAAGATTGCTGGGAAATTGTGACTTTCGACACAGAAGAAGAAGCGCCGATTTCCTACCTTAGACCCCAATTCGCATAAGATTTTACGTTTATCCCGTTTTAGTTGCTGATTTTTAGTTGTTAATGGTCGCTAAAGCCCGCAGCTTAAGGCTATAATCTTTCGAAGATGAATTAAAAGCTCGGATTAATCAGGCTGTTTGGTTGATAATCAACGTCTTATCAAAACATAAAGCAGTAATTCATAAGGTAGTAAATTAAGGCAGTAAGGCAAGACCCACCAGAAATGAAAATTATCATAGTCGATCAAAAGCATGGTGAAACCAGATCCCTGGTCTTAAAGGGTTGGATGCGTGTTTTACTGACATTTTGCTTCCTCGGAATGCCTGTATTGCTGGGCTATTACGGTTATCAGTTCAGTGTCAGTCGATCTGCTGATTTATATACCGATGAAGCTGCGCAGGCCTGGGCTGACAAACTGCTTGAGCAGGAAGTGGAAGTTCAGCGGATTCGTGAAGAGACACTATCGCAGTTACAGGCTTTGACTCTGCGTCTGGCTAATTTGCAGGCACGTTTGCTCAGACTGGATGCTCTGGGTGAACGTTTAACCACAATCAGTGATCTGGATGATGGTGAATTTGATTTTAATCAGGCGCCGGCTCTCGGTGGACCTGAATTTACACTGGAAGATGAAAGCAGCAGCTTTGAATCATTTGATTTAATTCAGGAAATTGATGAATTAAGTTTGCAGATAGAGGATCGGCAACAGCAACTTGAGCTACTGGAAAACCTGCTGTCTGACAGACAAATTCAGTCAGATACTTTTCTGGCAGGATGTCCCGTCAGCTCAGGCTGGATTTCGTCCGGTTTCGGCAGACGTATAGACCCTTTCAATGGTGATCTGGCTTGGCATCAAGGCATTGATTTTGCGACGGGCGTAACAGGTGTTGACGTGTCTTCTGTGGCTTCCGGTGTTGTAACCTTTGCCGGCGAGCGCAGTGGCTATGGCATGTTAGTGGAAGTTAATCATGGCAATGGTTACAAGTCCCTGTATGCACATAACCAGGATATATTGGTAAATCCTGGCGATATTATAAAAAAAGGCCAGGTAGTTGCCCTGTCCGGGAATTCAGGCCGATCAACCGGTCCACATGTTCACTTTGAAATTCATAAAAATGGCCGGGTTATCGATCCGGCTTCCTACATAAACCGCACTAATCGGTGAAACCCCTCTGTAAGGTAGGATTCAGCAAGGTATTGAAATAGAAACCTGCTGTTTTTTAACTGTTCTAAGTTCAGCACGAGCATTGATATGGTCACCAGCGGGCCTGATACATTTAAGAAATAACATTGGAAAAACATCGTCATGTTGGCAAAAATTTTTGGTAATAAGAATCAGCGCGAGATTAAACGCTTAAATAAGATAGTCGCACAAATTAATTCTCTGGAAAGCGCCATGCAGGCGCTTTCTGATGAAGAATTAAAAGCTAAAACAGCAGAGTTCAGGCAACGCTATAACGAAGGTGAGAGTACCGACCAGTTATTACCGGAGGCTTTTGCCGTTGCCAGGGAGGCTGGTGTCAGAACTTTGCAGATGCGGCATTTTGATGTGCAGTTAATTGGTGGCATCGTACTGCATCAGACCAAGATCGCTGAAATGAGAACCGGTGAAGGTAAAACCCTGGTTGCAACTTTACCTGCTTACCTGAACGGTTTAACCGGCAGAGGCGTACACCTGATTACCGTCAACGACTACCTGGCGACACGTGACGCCAATTGGATGGGGCCGCTTTATGAGTTCCTTGGTCTGACGGTAGGGATTGTGGTTCCCGGACAAGGGCCTGATGTGAAACGTGAAGCCTACAAGGCCGATATCACCTACGGCACCAACAATGAGTTCGGTTTTGATTACCTGCGTGACAACATGGCTTTCCGGCTGGAGGACAAATTCCAGCGTGAATTGCATTTCGCCATTGTCGATGAAGTTGACTCTATTTTAATCGATGAGGCGCGAACGCCATTGATTATTTCCGGGGCAGTCAAGGATAGTGGCAAACGATATACCGCCATTAATGCTTTGGTTCCAAGTTTGAAAAAAGGCGAAAAAGGCGCTGAAAAATCTCAGTTGGAACGTCGCATTGAAGGCGAAGATGAAATCGATGGTGATTTTATTATTGATGAAAAATCGCGTCAGGTTGAATTGACTGATCAGGGACATGAAAAAATTGAGGGCCTGTTAGTCAGCCGTGGTTTGTTGCAGGAAGGTGAAGATCTCTACGCTGCGACCAATCTGAGTTTACTGCATCAGGTGCAGTCGGCTTTAAGAGCGCATTATTTATTTCATCGTGAAGTTGAATATATTGTGCAGGATAACCAGATTGTCCTGGTTGATGAACATACCGGACGCACTATGCCGGGACGGCGTTTATCTGAAGGTCTGCACCAGGCTATTGAAGCGAAGGAAGGCGTACCGATTCAGAATGAAAGCCAGACTCTGGCTTCCACGACCTTCCAGAACTATTTCCGCCTCTATGAAAAACTTTCAGGTATGACAGGGACAGCGGATACAGAAGCCTTTGAATTCCACCAGATCTACGGTCTGGATGTGGTGGTTATACCAACCAATAAACCGATGATCCGTGAAGATGCCAATGATTTGATTTTCCTCAGCACGGCAGAAAAATTTGCTGCCATTGTCAAAGATATTAAAAGCTTCAGGGATAAAGGTGCGCCAGTGCTGGTGGGTACGGCCAGTATTGATACCTCAGAAATATTGTCGAAGTTTTTAAATAAGGAAAAAATTGAGCATAAGGTATTGAATGCCAAATATCATGAAAAAGAAGCTGAGATCATCGCACAGGCAGGACGACCCGGCGCAGTAACCATCGCAACCAATATGGCAGGTCGTGGTACGGATATTGTGCTTGGTGGTAAATGGGAAGCTGAAGTTGAAGCGCTGGATAACCCGACTGAGCAGCAAATTGCAGAGATTAAAGCAGCCTGGCAGAAACGTCATCAGCAGGTCCTGGAAGCTGGAGGTCTGCATATTGTTGGAACCGAGCGGCATGAATCCAGACGTATAGATAATCAGTTACGTGGCCGCGCAGGCCGTCAGGGTGATCCCGGTTTCTCCAGATTCTATTTGTCGCTGGATGACAATCTAATGCGAATCTTCGCGTCTGAAAAAGTGACCAATATTATGCGTCGTCTGGGTATGGAAGAGGGCGAAGCCATTGAGCATCGCATGGTATCTAACTCCATCGAAAAAGCTCAGCGTAAAGTGGAAGGCCGTAACTTCGATATTCGTAAACAACTATTGGAATATGACGATGTGGCCAATGATCAGCGCCAGATTATTTATCAGCGTCGTAATGAGCTGATGGAAACTGACGATATCTCGGAAGTAATAGCTGACATGCGTGAAGGCGTGGTAAATGATTTTATTAATACTTACATTCCGCCTCAAAGTGTTGAAGAGCAGTGGGATATTCCAGGTCTGGAGCAGGCGCTGCAGGTTGAATTTGGGGAAAAATTACCTCTGCAAAAATGGCTGGATGAAGATAAGTCACTTTATGAAGAGTCATTACGGGAGCGAATCGTCGAAAAAATTGCGGAAAGCTATGAAAGAAAATCCGCAGAAGTCGGTCCCAATATGCGAATCTTTGAAAAGCAGATTACACTGCAAATACTGGATACTTTATGGAAAGAAAACCTGTCACAAATGGACAGTCTACGACAGGGCATCGGTTTGCGTGGTTATGCCGGTAAAAACCCCAAGCAGGAATATAAAAGGGAAGCCTTTGCAATTTTTGAAGAGTTGCTGAATAACATTCAGTATGAGGTCATCAAGTTTCTCAGCCATGTGAAAATCCAACAAAAAGATGAAGTGGATGCCATCGAAAGACAGCGTGCTGAAGAGCAGAAAAAAGAGCAGACCATGATGACTCATCAATCAGTCACTCTGATGGATGATGATACGCAACAACAGCCGGCGGGCGCTGATCAACCGGCTTCTGCACAAAAAGCACCCTTTGTGCGTGAAGGGCAGAAGGTTGGCAGGAATGAACCTTGTCCTTGTGGGTCGGGAAAGAAATATAAGCAGTGCCATGGCAAGTTAGATTAATCAAAGCTATTGCGCTCGTCGGGACTTTGTTAAAAGTAAATTTCATTCAGTCACTTACTGGTTTTGTAAGCTCCTTCATGAAATTTACTTTTGCCTCGTCCTGACTTCGCTCATAACGCTTTTACAGGTAAAGTTTTAAAATAAAAATTTAGTGATTTTGTAGAAAAAATAATGAGTGAAAATTTAACAGTATTACATCCGGTAAAAGGCATAAGAATGTCAGCGGTTTCGGCTGGTATAAAAAAAGCCGGGAAAATTGATGTCGTGCTTTTTGAGTTGTGTGAGGGAGCAACGGTTGCCGGGGTATATACACAGAATGCTTTTTGTGCGGCACCGGTTTTGGTTGCTAAAAAGCATCATGCTTCTAACAGCACACGATATTTTTTAATAAATTCAGGCAATGCCAATGCCGGGACCGGAGCATCTGGCATGCAGGCTGCGATGGATTGTTGCACTGCTGTCGCTGAGCAAACCGGATGCAATTCTGATCAGGTCTTGCCATTTTCAACTGGCGTTATTGGCGCCCCCTTGCCTGTCGAAAAAATCAAAGCGGTTATTCCTGAAGCAGTTTCCAAACTTAGCGGTGAAGCCTGGTCTGAAGCAGCTAAGGGAGTCATGACAACAGATACGGTGCCCAAAGTCTATTCAAAAACTATTGAGCTTGCCGGCAAAGCAGTCACGATCACCGGCATAGCCAAAGGTGCCGGCATGATTAAACCCAATATGGCAACCATGCTGGCTTATATCGCTACCGATGCCAGGATTGAGCAGGAGTCATTACAAACACTTTGCCAGGCTGCTGCCGATCGTTCTTTCAATAGAATTACGGTAGATGGTGATACCTCTACCAATGATTGTTGCATGCTGGTTGCCAGTGCGCAGGGCGGGCTGGTTTATGCAGAAATCACAGAGCAGGAGAAGCAACAATTTACGGCCGTTTTGAATGAAGTTTTTATCAATCTGGCTCAGGCAATTATCAGGGATGCTGAAGGCGCCAGTAAATTTGTGTCGGTTTCAGTTGAGCAGGGAAAAAATACTGCTGAATGCCTGCAACTTGCTTATGCCATAGCAGAATCGCCTTTGGTCAAAACGGCTCTTTTTGCCTCAGACCCTAACTGGGGGCGGATACTGGCAGTGGTAGGTCGGGCCGGTCTGCAGGAACTTGATATCAGTAAAGTCAGTATCTACCTGGATGAGGTATGTATTGTCGAATCTGGTGGTGCCAGTCCGACTTACACTGAGGCTATGGGTCAGGCCGTGATGAAGAAGAATGAAATCTTAATTACGGTTAAATTAAACAGGGGATCTTGCGCCGAGCAGATATGGACCTGCGATTTATCCTACGACTACGTAAAAATTAATGCTGAATACCGCACCTGAACACATTCATGTTGCTGTGGGTATAGTCCGTAATAATTCGGGAGAAGTATTAATCGCTTTTCGTGATCAGCATAAACATCAAGGCGGACTCTGGGAGTTTCCAGGCGGCAAAGTCGAGCTAGGTGAAAGTGTTAGCACTGCTTTGAGTCGCGAACTCGAAGAAGAACTTAATCTCGAGGTGTTGCATGCATCACCACTGTTAAAAATTGAGCATGACTATGGGGATAAAAGAGTCTTGCTTGATGTCTGGCAGGTTGAAGAATTCCAGGGTCAGGCCAGAGGCATGGAAGGTCAGACAATCAGGTGGATAACCCCGGAAAAGTTACCGGACTACGAGTTTCCGGCGGCAAACCTTGAAATAGTTAATTTCATTTTAAAAACGGCTCTGTGAGGGAGTCGCCTTTACTCTTCAAAATTTTCCCAGTCATCAGGTGGTTCTTCGGCCGGGATAGCATTTTTCTCAGTAGCCCAGTCACCAAAATCGATCATTTGGCAACGTTTTGAACAGAAAGGGCGATATTTGGATTCTTCCGCCCAAGGCACCTGCTTGCCGCATTGCGGGCAGGAAACTTGCTTAATTTTTTTTGTGTCCGAGGCTTCGATACTTTCTTCACCACTTTCTTCAATACTTTCTTTGATACTTTTCATGCAGTTTTAGAACTTGTTGTTTTAAGGAGTCCAGATCAGTTTCATTTTCAATGATATCATCTGCCAGTACTAAACGCCGGGCTCTTGGCATTTGTGAATCTATTATTTTTTTTATTTCTTCAGTGTTACTTTGGTCTCTGGCAGTTGCCCGTTTTAGCTGTAAATCTTCGGAACAATCTACCACCAGCACCCTGTTTATAAAATCGTAGTTGCTACTTTCCAGCAGAAGCGGAACGACGATAATAACGTAAGTATTTTTGTGTTGTTTTAATTCCGTTAATACTGCTTGCCTGATTGCGGGGTGCAATAACTCTTCCAGCCAAAGTTTTTTGTCCGAGTCTGAAAAAATGACTTGCCTTAATTTTTTTCGATCCAGATCACCTGTTGGTGAGAGGATTTCATGGCCAAAGTAGTCGCTTATTTTGTTAAGTAGTGCGGAACCTGGTTTTACCAGTTCCCGGCTTAGCTCGTCTGTATCAATAACTGGGACGCCTAAATCTGCAAAGATCTGGCTGACAGTGCTTTTGCCACTACCAATACCACCTGTAAGGCCAATGGTTAAAGGTAAAGACTCTGTTGTTTTCATAATGACTTGAATAGCTACATAAAAATTGCTGTATATAGCTGAGCTAACTCTTCATTCCATAAAAGAGAAACAAAGCCGGCTCCTGCCAAGTAAGGGCCAAAAGGGATAGGAATATTTTTGTCTCGGCCTTTAATAAGAATCAGGCCAATGCCAATAAGCGCACCAATGAGTGAAGATAATAAAATAATTTGAGGTAGCGCCTGCCAGCCCATCCAGGCACCCAGGGCGGCCAGCAGTTTAAAATCTCCCTGCCCCATGCCCTCCTTGCCGGTGAGTATTTTAAACAGCCAGTACACAGCCCAGAGGATCAGATAGCCCGCAACAGCGCCTAATACAGCGGCTTCCAGCGTGGTGATAAGACCGAAATAATTGATAATAAGGCCCAGCCAGAGAATAGGAATGGTAATGTCATCAGGCAGCAACTGATGATCATAATCAATCATGGTTAACACGATTAGCGACCAGGTTAATATGAGAATCGCCAGAGTCAGCCAGCTATAGCCATACTGGTAAGCGATTAGCAGGGTAACAATTCCAGTGACAGCTTCTATGAGTGGGTAACGTAAAGAGATTGGCGCTTTACAGTTTCTGCATTTTCCTGCTTGCAGGAGGTAGCTTAAAATTGGAATATTTTCAAAAGCAGTGAGTTCATGCTTGCATTTGGGGCAATGGGAATCCGGCTTTGCCAGATTAAGCGTCGCAGGATTATCTGAGGTCTTTTTATGGTCATCCTCCAATTCCAGAAATTCGTGACATTGCTCGGTCCATTCACGCTGCATCATCACCGGTAAGCGATAGATGACCACATTAAGAAAACTGCCGATTATGAGGCCCAGTACTAAGGCAAAGCACAACAGTGCCAAGGGATAAGTAGCAAAAAAAGTGGCAATAGTCATTAAAGATTAAAAGCCAGTTAGACAACCGATCCAATCTGGAATATTGGCATATACATGGCGATCATCAAACCACCTACAAGCACCCCCAATACTGCCATAATCAAGGGTTCCATCATGGCGGTCAGGCCATCAACAGCGTTATCAACTTCGGCCTCATAAAAGGTGGCACATTTATCAAGCATGCCATCCAATGCGCCGGATTCCTCACCGATGGATACCATCTGGATAACCATAATTGGAAATATGTTGGTTGATTTGATTGCCTGGGTTAACTGAATACCAGTAGTGACGTCATCACGGATACGCAGGCTGGCTTCTTTATAGACAACATTATCGGTTGCACCAGCGACAGAGTCCAGGGCTTCAACCAGAGGAACACCAGAGGCGAAAGTTGTAGCCAGCGTGCGGGTGAATCGGGCCAGAGCTGAACTTTTCACGATATCACCAAAAACCGGTGCTTTTAGCGACATGCGTTCCAGGAAATCAGCAAAAGCCTGTGAACGCACTTTTGCTTCTTTAAATATATAAACAGCAATACCCAGACCAACCAGAATATAAAGCCACCATGCAATGGCAAAGTCAGATATACGCATGACGTATTGGGTGAAAATTGGCAGCTCTGCACCAAAACTCGAGAAGGTTTCGGCGAACTGTGGAACTACCTTAACCAGCAGGATACCGGTAACGATGATTGCTACGGCAACAACCGTTATTGGGTAGTTCATGGCCTTCTTGATTTTGGCCTTCAGGGCTTCCGATTTTTCTTTATAGGTTGCCAGACTTTCCAGCATGGATTCCAAGGCACCTGATTGCTCACCAGCCTCGACCAGGTTACAGAACAGGTCATCAAACTGGCGTGGAAATTTACGAATCGAATCAGCAAAGTTATTACCCGAGGCAACATCATCTCTGATAGCAAAAACAACTTCCCGCATAGAGGCATTTTCCAGGCCTCCACCGACGATCTCGAAAGACTGTACCAAAGGAATACCAGCTTTCATCATGGTTGCAAGCTGACGGGTGAATATGGCAATGTCCATGGGTTTAATGGCAGGCTTGGACGCGGCAAACAAATTTTTGCCTTTTTTCTTCACCTTAATGGAATTAATACCTTGCTTGCGTAACTGGGCCTTGACCAGGGCGACACTGGCACCTGGAAGCTCGCCCTTGGCCGCTCTGCCTTTACTGTCTTTGCCCTGCCAGACATAAGTAGCCTTTTTAACAGCTGCTGGGGTTGCCATCTTGGTTTCTACCTCTTATCTATTTTTACGTTTTTTGCCGGTCTTGTGTTAAATCCGGTAATCATAAAATCTAAGTAATTCTGTTTGCCTCAGCCAGGCTGGTTAAACCT
>Ga0255776_10000036_pt1 | contig 136559 bp, 112 predicted proteins | sample 071ome_19_FD_179974 | JGI IMG/M metagenome (GOLD analysis project Ga0255776, IMG submission 179974) | Coastal salt marsh microbial communities from the Groves Creek Marsh, Skidaway Island, Georgia - 071413AT metaG (version 2) | ecosystem: Environmental > Aquatic > Marine > Intertidal zone >...
AAACTCAATGCTAAAAGACGCGTTGGTGGAATCCATGCCGGAGTCAGCCTTGTCGGTGTGACTAGTACTTGTAGCTGTCGTTCTTGAACGGGCCGGCTACCGGGACATTGATGTAGTCAGCCTGAGTCGGTGTCAGCTCGGTCAGCACACCGCCGAAGCCGGCAACCATCAGCGCGGCCACTTCTTCGTCAAGGTGCTTAGGCAGCACGGTGACGGTGATGGCGTCCTGCTTGGCACTGTCATCGAGATCGGCAAACTTGCGCTCGTACAGGAACATCTGCGCCAGTACCTGGTTGGCAAAAGATCCGTCCATGATCCGTGAAGGGTGGCCGGTGGCATTACCCAGATTAATCAGGCGGCCTTCCGACAGCAGGATCAGGTAGTTGTCCTTGTCCTGACCGTCGCCCCGGTAGATCTTGTGCACCTGCGGCTTAACCTCTTCCCAGGCCCAGTTGTCACGCATGTACTGGGTGTCGATTTCATTATCGAAATGGCCGATGTTGCAGATGATCGCGCCGGCTTTGACCGCTTCCAGCATGTGCTTGTCGCACACGTTGACGTTACCGGTGGTGGTCACGATCATGTCCATCTTGCCGAGCAGGTCGCCATCGATGGCGCTGGCCTGGCTGGTGTTTTTGCCGTCGACGTAGGGAGACACCACTTCAAAACCGTCCATGCAGGCCTGCATGGCGCAGATCGGATCGATCTCGGTAATTTTCACAATCATGCCTTCCTGCCGCAGGCTCTGCGCGGAGCCCTTCCCCACATCGCCATAGCCAATAACCAGCGCCTGCTTGCCGGACAGCAGCATGTCGGTGCCACGCTTGATGCCGTCATTCAGACTGTGGCGGCACCCATATTTGTTGTCGTTCTTGCTCTTGGTCACCGAGTCATTGACGTTGATGGCAGGGACCTTCAGTGAGCCTTCTTCCACCATTTCCAGCAGACGGTGCACGCCGGTGGTGGTTTCCTCGGTGATGCCGTGGATGTTCTCCAGCATTTCCGGGTATTTCTCATGCACCATGGCTGTGAGGTCACCGCCATCGTCCAGGATCATGTTGGCATTCCAGGGCTCGCCGTCTTTCAGAATGGTCTGTTCAATGCACCACTCGCCTTCCTCTTCAGTCTGCCCCTTCCAGGCATACACCGCGATGCCTTCAGCGGCGATGCAGGCAGCAGCATGATCCTGAGTGGAGAAAATGTTGCAGGAAGACCAGCGCACCTCGGCGCCCAGCTCGACCAGCGTCTCAATCAGCACGGCGGTCTGAACGGTCATGTGGATACAGCCGAGAATTCTGGCGTCAGCCAGCGGCTTCTGCTCGGCGTACTTCTTTCTCAGCGACATCAAAGCCGGCATCTCGGCTTCGGCCAGGGTGATCTCGCGACGACCAAAGTCAGCCAGACTGATGTCGGCGACTTTGTAGTCGTGCAGGCTGGTGACGTTGTTTTGTGCAACTGCAGTACTCATGGTGTGCTCCTGAGTGAACTCGTAATGGTAAAAGGTGATTAAAGTCCGGCGTCGGCGCGCAGCGCGTCGGCCTTGTCTGTCTGTTCCCAGGTGAAGTTTGGCTCTTCCCGGCCAAAGTGTCCGTAGGCTGCGGTGTCGCGGTAGATCGGACGCAGCAGATCCAGCATCTGAATCAATCCCCGCGGCTTCAGTTCAAAGTGCTGGCGTACCAGCTCAACAATTCTGCTGTCGGCGAGCTTGCCGGTGCCAAAGGTGTCAATGCTGATCGACGTCGGCTCAGCCACACCGATGGCGTAGGACAGCTGGAGCTCGCAGCGCTCTGCGATGCCGGCCGCGACCAGGTTTTTGGCCACGTAGCGGGCCAGATAGGCGGCCGAGCGGTCGACTTTTGAAGGATCCTTGCCGGAGAAGGCGCCGCCGCCGTGGCGCGCCATGCCGCCATAGGTATCGACGATGATCTTGCGTCCGGTCAGGCCACAGTCGCCGTGAGGACCCCCGATCACAAACCGGCCGGTCGGGTTAATAAAGTATTTGGTGTTTGCGTCACACCACGCTGCCGGCAGAACCGGTTTGATGATTTCTTCCATCACCGCTTCCTGCAGATCCTTCAGGGCGATGCTTTCCTTGTGCTGGGTAGAGAGGACTACGGCATCGATTCCGACCGGCTTGCCGTCTTCATACCGGAAGGTCAGCTGGCTCTTGGCATCCGGCTCGAGCCAGTCCAGCTTGCCGCTTTTGCGCACGTCTGACTGCTGCTTGACCAGCAGATGCGAATAGTAGATCGGTGCCGGCATCAGCACGTCGGTTTCATTGGTGGCATAGCCGAACATCAGACCCTGATCGCCGGCCCCCTGCTCGTGGTCATCAGACTCGTCGACGCCCATAGCGATATCGGGCGACTGCCTGCCGATGGCATTCACCACGGCACAGGTATTGCTGTCGAATCCGCTCTCCGAGTGGTTGTAACCAATCTCGTCCACCACGTCGCGCACCAGGCTTTCCACGTCCACATTGGCCTCGGTGGTGATCTCGCCCGCCACCATCACCATGCCGGTTTTGACCAGCGTTTCGCAGGCGACACGTGAACGCTTGTCCCGCGCCAACAGCGCATCAAGGATGGCATCTGAAATCTGGTCAGCCATCTTGTCGGGGTGTCCCTCTGAGACAGACTCAGAAGTGAATAAATGCGGTTCTGCCATGACGGTTTCCTTTTTTCCTAGAGTGTTGCTCTTACGTGTTATTAAGTGCCGTGGGTCTCTTTTTGGAACACACGAATTTGTATCTGAAATCCATTGCGCAGACTCAGAAAGGAGCTCTGTCCGATCTGCAGGCCGGCCTTTTGTGCCCAGTGGTTAAGATCATTTTCTTCAAAGCCCAGCCACAGGTCGCCGCAGGTGTCGCGCACCCAGTCCTGATCGTGGGGGCTGAGTTCGACCAGAAGCAGACAGCCCTTCTCCCGCAGCAGCCCGGCGCAGTCTCGGAAGGTTCTGGCTGGCGAGGAAATATGATGCAGCACCATATCGAAGACAATCAGATCGCTGCGCACCTGCTCCTTGCTGGCAACGGCGGTGTCTCCGAGGATAAAGCGAACGCCTTCCGCGCCGCTGTCGCTGATGGCCTGCCGGGAGCGTTCCAGCATGTCGCGGGAATTGTCCAGGGCGGTCAGATCGCTGAATTTACCCGCCAGCCGGGTGAGCAGCTGGCCTTCTCCCGGGCCGACTTCCATGACGCTGGCATCCTGCTCCAGTCCGAGGCCGTCGATCACGCTGAGCAGCGCGGCATGGTAATCCGCGTGCTCGACGATCAGGCCCTGCTTCTCGCGAAACTTCTCCGCATTCCTGTTGAAGAAATTCAGCGACAGCTGCGAGCGTTCCAGCTGAATCTGTTTGATCTTCTTCTCCTGTTCCGGCGGCAGCTCGCACTGATCAATCTGCTCGAACAGTGTGGCCTTGATGTCGCGGCAGTGATCCTCGTCCCGAAGGAAATTGCGTCGGTAAAAAATCGAGTTGCCTTCCCGGCGGGTGGTAACGACATCAGCTGTGGCCAGAATTTTCAGGTGGTGGCTGAGTGCTGACTGTTTGATCTCCAGTATCCGGCACAGCTCCAGCACGCCGAAGGATTCATTGCGCAGCAGCCGCAGTATCTGCAGGCGCAGCTGATCGGCCAGCGCCTTGTAGAGCAGGGTCAACTGATCAAGATCGCTTCCCTCGGTGTCGGACTGAGGTTGCAGGGCGTGGACGGGCATGAGTTCGGATGAGGCCGGGTCTGGCGCAGTGGAAACGCGCGCAAGTTAGCAGCTTTAGAGGCCAATTACAATCTATATCAAAATATTTTGATATAGAATTCGCCCGCCGGCTGCCAGCGCTGTAGCTTATTGTTGGCAGGTAAGGGACAATATCGGCCTTCGTTTTCTGACCCTTTTTATCGACCAAGCTGTCCCATGAGCCGGCGCGAAAGACCGGCATCAAGTCAGGGCAAAGTAGGAGTTTTGAATGACCGACGCCGACTCTCGTCGAGATTGCGCCAATGCCATCCGCGTCCTGAGCATGGATGCTGTACAGAAAGCCAAATCCGGCCATCCCGGAGCGCCCATGGGCATGGCTGACATTGCCGAAGTACTGTGGCGGGATTTTCTGAGCCACAACCCCGGCAATCCTGACTGGTTCAACCGGGACCGCTTTGTGCTGTCCAACGGGCATGGCTCCATGCTGATTTATTCCCTGCTGCATCTGAGTGGCTACGCCCTGCCCATGTCGGAGCTGGAAAACTTCCGTCAGCTGCATTCAGCCACACCGGGTCACCCGGAGTTCGGTGACACGCCCGGTGTGGAAACCACGACCGGACCGCTGGGTCAGGGTCTGGCCAATGCAGTCGGTATGGCGGTTGCCGAAAAGACCCTGGCGGCGCAGTTCAATCGTGACGGACACGAGGTTATTGATCATTACACTTACGTGTTCGCCGGAGACGGCTGCCTGATGGAAGGCATCTCCCATGAAGTGTGCTCGCTGGCCGGCACTCTGAAGCTCGGCAAACTCATTGTGTTGTACGACGACAACGGCATTTCTATCGACGGTGAGGTGGCAGAATGGTTCTCCGACGATACCGCCAAGCGTTTTGAATCCTATGGCTGGCAGGTGCTTGCCGCAGATGGCCATGATTCGGCAGCCATCGCCGCGGCCATTGCGGCGGCGCAGGGTGAACCGGATAAACCCACCCTGATCAGCTGCAAGACCGTGATCGGCTTCGGCTCACCTAACAAAGGCGGCACCGCCGCTACCCACGGCGCGCCGCTGGGGGAGGACGAAGTGGCGGCAGTGCGCGAAGAGCTGGGCTGGCCCCATGCGCCGTTTGTGGTGCCGGAAGAGATCAGGGCTGCCTGGGATGCCACCGAAAAAGGCTTTGCGGCAGAGTCCGCCTGGAAAGAAAAGCTGGTGGCATACGAAGAGGAATATCCGGAGCTGGCGATGGAGCTGGTGCGCCGGATCAAAGGTGAGCTGCCCGGCGAGTTCAGCGCCAAGGCTGAGGCGTACATTCAACAGTGCCAGGAAACCGAGGACAACATCGCCAGCCGCAAGGCCTCCCAGAACTGCATTGAAGTCTTTGGCGCGCTGCTGCCTGAACTGATCGGCGGCAGTGCCGATCTCACCGGGTCCAATCTGACAACCTGGTCTGGCAGCACGCCTGTCACCCGGGATGCCGGCGGTAACTACATCTACTATGGCGTACGTGAATTCGGTATGACCGCTATGGCGTCGGGCATTGCTCTGCACGGCGGATTCATTCCCTATACCGCGACTTTCCTGATTTTCATGGAGTACGCCCGAAACGCGGCGCGCATGGCAGCGCTGATGAAGCAGCACAGTATTCTGGTTTACACCCATGACTCCATCGGTCAGGGTGAGGACGGGCCGACGCATCAGCCGATTGAACAGCTCACTGCCCTGCGGGCGACGCCGAACATGTCAGTCTGGCGGCCCTGCGACAACGTGGAATCTGCAGTGGCGTGGAAGTCAGCGCTGGAGCGCAACACCGGGCCGACGGCACTGGTGTTTTCCCGACAGGGGATTCCTCACCAGGCCAGAGATGCGGAGCAGCTTGCTGACATCAGCCGCGGCGCCTATGTCCTGAAGGACTGTGACGGCACGCCGGATGTGATTGTGATTGCGACCGGCTCCGAGGTGCAGATCTGTGTGGAGGCGGTTGGCAGGTTGCAGTCGGAAGGGGTTGCCGCGCGGCTGGTGTCGATGCCGAGCGCAGATGTTTTCGAAGCCCAGGATCAGGACTATCGCGATGCCGTGCTGCCGCCCTCGGTGCGCAATCGCGTTGCGGTGGAAGCCGCCGCGGTGGATTACTGGCACAAATGGGTCGGGATGGATGGCCAGATCATCGGCATGCGCAGTTTCGGCGCTTCCGCTCCGGGCGGTGTGCTGATGGAACATTTCGGTTTTACCGCGGATGCGGTCGTCGCGGCGGCCAAGGGCTGAGTGCTGTCTGACCGGCCGAGAGAGTAACTGTCCGCATGGCTTATCGAATTGCAATTAACGGCTTCGGCCGCATCGGCCGCTCAATCCTGCGCGCGCTGTATGAATCCACCGATTACCCGGGCCTGCAGATCGTCGCGATCAACGACCTTGCCGACATTGAGACGCTGGCCCATCTGACCCGCTATGACAGTACCCACGGACGCTTTCTGGGAACGGTCGAAGTAGAGAAAGTCAGCGGCGATCTGCTGGTGAACGGCGACCGGATTGCTGTCAGTCAGACCAGCGACCTGAACGCCCTGCCGTGGCAGGGTTTAGATGTCGATCTGGTCATGGAATGCAGCGGCGCGTTTACCGACCGAGCCCAGGCCGAATGTCATCTGCAGGCAGGGGCGCGTCGGGTGCTGTTTTCCCAGCCCGCTGAAAGCGATGTCGATGCCACTCTGGTATACGGCATCAATCACGAACAGCTGTCCGCCGAGGCCCGCATCGTCTCAAACGCTTCCTGCACCACCAACTGCATCGTGCCGGTGCTGAAGGCGCTGGATCAATCCTTCGGGCTGCTCTCAGGGGTCATCACAACCATTCATTCGGCGATGAACGATCAGCCGGTAATCGACAGCTATCACAACTCTGATCTACGCAAGACCCGCAGCGCCATGCAGTCCATCATTCCGGTGGACACCGAGCTGGCCCGGGGAATTGAGCGGATTCTGCCGCACCTGCAGGGTCTGCTGGAAGCGCAGGCGATTCGTGTGCCCACGGTGAATGTCTCAGCCATGGACCTGACTGTCAGCCTGAAGCGCAGCGCCACTGCGGAACAGATCAACGAGGCGCTGAAGGATTTCGCCAGTGCGCTGCCGCCCAACGTGCTGGGGGTGAGTGACGAACTGCTTGCCTCCTGTGACTACAATCACGATCCGCGCTCGGCCGTGGTTGATTCCAATCAGACCCGGGTGGCACCCAATAATCTGGTGAAGCTGCTGGTCTGGTTTGACAATGAATGGGCCTATGCGAACCGGATGCTGGATGTGGCCCAGCTGATGAGTCACCAGTAAACGGCACCGGGCGCCGTCTTGGGGCTGAGCGTTGCTGGCTCGCCCTGCCACCTCTGATCAACTGAACTGCGAGGGCTGAGCATGTCTTTTCTGCGCATGAACGAACTGGACCTGACCAACAAGCGCGTGCTGATTCGCGAGGATCTGAACGTGCCGCTGGCGGCCGGTGAAGTCAGTAATGACACCCGTATCCGGGCGACGCTACCCACCCTGACCCGGGCGCTGGAAACGGCATCGCAGGTAATCGTCATGTCACATCTGGGACGTCCGTCTGAGGGCGTGGCGGTGGCAGAGCAGCCGGAGTTCTCGCTCGCTCCGGTCGCCAGGCACCTTGGCCAGCTGCTGGACCGGGAGATTCCCCTGATCTCCGGCTATCTCGAAGACCCGACGGCTATCGGCTCAGAGCGCCTGGTCATGCTGGAGAACGTGCGCGTCAATCCGGGTGAAAAGTCGAATGACGCGGAGCTGGCCAGAGCGTACGCAAAGCTCTGCGATGTCTTTGTGATGGATGCGTTCGGTACTGCCCATCGCGCACAGGCCAGCACCCATGGTGTCGCTGAATTCGCCGGGACGGCCTGCGCCGGCCCTTTGCTGGCCGGGGAACTTGACGCGCTGGAGCGGTCTCTGGCCAGCCCCAAGCGTCCGATGCTGGCCATTGTCGGTGGCGCCAAAGTCTCCAGTAAGCTCGAGGTGCTGAACAATCTGGCGGGCATCGTCGACCAGCTGATTGTCGGCGGCGGCATCGCCAATACTTTTTTGCTGGCAAAGGGCATCAACATCGGTCAATCACTGTGTGAACCGGATCTGGTTGCCACCGCGACCGCCCTGATGGCGCGCACCCACATTCCGCTGCCGACTGATGTGGTCGTGGCCAAGCGCTTCAGCGCGGACGCCGAAGCGACGGTGAAACCGGTGGCCGGGATTGCTGACGATGACCTGATTCTGGACATCGGGCCTGAGTCGGCGGAGTCGCTCGCGGCGTTGATTGGTAAGTCTTCCACTCTGCTCTGGAATGGCCCGGTGGGGGTCTTTGAATTTGACCGCTTTGCCGGGGGCACGCGGCGGCTGGCGCAGGCCATTGCCGACAGCAAGGGGTACTCCCTGGCAGGTGGTGGCGAGACCATTGCCGCGATCGACAAGTTCGGGATTACCGAGTCAGTCTCCTATATCTCGACCGGCGGCGGCGCATTTCTGGAATACGTTCAGGGCATCGAGCTGCCGGCGGTGGCGATGCTGAAAAGCCGGCGGAAAGTTCAAGCGCAGCCCGAGCACAGCCCAAAGTGAGGCCCGAGTGAGGCGCAGAAAGTCACGGTAACAGCATTAACCATTGCCAAGTCGGGACAGCTTGGAAATAATCCTTCTCATGCAGTGGCCCACCGGTACAGCAAACAGGCTGGCCCAGAACATCAAGCCATTCAGTGAAGACCCGGGCAGCAAGTCGCTGCCACTCAATCGCGCCGCCATCAGGAAACACGAGAGGAATTATCATGGCACTAATCAGTTTACGACAGCTTCTGGATCACGCCGCTGAGAACGACTACGGCGTTCCGGCCTTCAACGTAAACAATCTTGAGCAGGTGCGTGCCATCATGGAAGGCGCCGATGAAGTGAACAGTCCGGTGATCCTGCAGGCGTCCGCCGGCGCGCGCAAGTATGCCGGCTCCAATTTCCTCAAGCACCTGATTCAGGCGGCCATCGAGGAGTTCCCTCATATTCCCATCGTCATGCACCAGGACCACGGGGTGTCGCCGGCAGTCTGTCAGCGCTCGATCCAGCTGGGCTTTTCTTCAGTGATGATGGATGGCTCACTCGGCGAGGATGGCAAAACCCCGACTGATTTTGACTACAACGTTCGGGTGACCCGACTGACTGTGGAGATGGCGCATGCCTGTGGCGTGTCGGTTGAGGGAGAGATTGGCTGTCTGGGGTCGCTGGAAACCGGCATGGCAGGCGAGGAGGATGGCATCGGTGCGGAAGGCAAGCTGTCGATGGAACAGTTGCTGACGAGCCCGCAGGAAGCATCCGATTTTGTTGATGCCACCGGCGTTGATGCGCTGGCCATTGCGGTGGGTACCAGCCACGGCGCCTATAAATTCAGCCGTCCACCGACCGGCGATATTCTCGCGATTGAGCGCATCAAGGAAATCCATGAAAAAATTCCCAACACGCACCTGGTGATGCACGGGTCTTCCTCAGTCCCGCAGGAGTGGCTGGCAGTGATCAATGAATTTGGCGGTGAGATTCCCGAGACATACGGCGTGCCGGTAGAAGAAATTCAGGAGGGCATCCGACACGGAGTGCGTAAGGTGAATATTGATACGGATCTGCGCCTCGCCTCCACCGGAGCCGTGCGCCGGTTTCTGGCACAGAACACCTCTGAGTTCGATCCGCGTAAATTTCTGATTCCCACCGTGCAGGCCATGAAAGGCATCGTCAAGGACAGACTCGAAGCGTTCGGTACAGCCGGCCAGGTGTCGAAGATCAAAAAAGTCTACAGCCTGGAAGAAATGAGCGAGCGCTATCAGAGCGCCGCCTGAGACGGGCGATCGGCGCAGTGAGTTTCAGCCATGTTTTCACCGACAGATGTCCAGGCGCTCAGGAAACAGCTGACACCCATCGATCTGGCTGGGGTTCAGACCGAGCAGACTGCGGCGCTGACTGCCTATCGCCGCCACTACGGGATTGACGCTGACAGCCTCGGCTGTCACCACAGCCATCGAATCGGCACGGTTTCCAGTGGTGATTACACTCTGGTTGTCCAGCACTTTCAGCTGCCCGAGGCCGGCGCAGGCACGGCGTTTTTGCTTCATGGCTATTATGATCACGCCGGCCTGTACGGCCATCTGATTCGTCAGTGTCTCGCGCTGGGCTATTCGGTGGTCATCGTGGATCTGCCGGGTCACGGGCTCTCATCAGGCAAGCCGGCCAGTATCGGCTCCTTTGAGGAGTATTCTGAGGCGCTCGAGAGTGTTCTCGAGCTTGCTGCAAAACTGCCCCGGCCCTGGGTGGGGGTTGCCCAGAGCACAGGCTGCGCGGTAATCATGGACAGCCTGCTTCATCGCAAGCTGGATGAGCGATTCACACTGGCGCACTATGTGTTGCTGTGCCCGCTGCTGTATCCGGTTGGGTGGTCTCTGAGTCGCTATGTGTTCTACCTGACCCGATCTTTTCTGCCCGGTATCAGACGGAGCTTTGCACGGAACAGTCACGACGACAGTTTTCTTCGCTTTCTCAGGGAGCATGACTGTCTGCAGGCCCGGACATTGCCCACTGCCTGGGTCGCAGCGATGGCCGATTACCAGCAGCGCTTTGCCGGAGCAGCTCAGTCCGGGGTGCCGGTTCAGATTATTCAGGGGACGGACGACGGAACGGTTGACTGGCGGAAGAATCTGCCACTGATCAGCGAAAAATTTCCGGCCGGCAAGGCCTACCTGCTCGACGACGCGAGACATCATCTGGTGAATGAGTCTGCCGTTTTTAGGGAGCGGCTTTTTGCCCGGCTTGCCGGGATAATCGGCCCTTAGCCCTTAACCCCTAGCCCTGAGCCCCGGCGGGTTCGACCTTCGGCAAGACTGGCCGGGGTTGCCTAAAACAGCACCCGGCAGCGGATTGTGCCGTTGACCTGATTCAGACGTTCCAGAGCAAGGTCGCTGTACTGTTCGTCAATGTCCATCACAACATAGCCAACCCGGTCATTGGTCTGCAGGTATTGTGAGCTGATGTTTATCCCGGTTTCGGAAAAGACATTGTTGATCTGCGACAGGATACCCGGCACGTTTTCATGAATATGCAGCAGTCGATGGTGACCCGGATGCGCCGGAAGCGCCACCTCGGGAAAGTTTACCGAGGTGAAGCTTGAGCCGTTGTCGCTGTATTTAACCAGTTTCTCGCTGACCTCAATGCCGATGTTTTCCTGCGCTTCCATGGTGCTGCCGCCGACGTGGGGCGTGATGATGCAGTTATCAAATTCTCGCAGCGGTGACAGGAATTCCTCGTCATTGGATTTGGGTTCAGCGGGATAGACGTCGATGGCGGCACCGGCGATGGCTTTGTCTGCCAGGGCCTGAGCAAGCGCGTCAATGTCTACCACGGTTCCGCGAGAAGCATTAATCAGGATGCCGGAATCTTTCATGGCCGCCAGCTCTTTGGGGCCGATGAGGTTTCGGGTGTCGGGCGTCTCGGGCACATGCAGACTGATGACGTCACAGAGGCTGAGCAGTTCGGTCAGAGAGCTCACCTGCTTGGCGTTACCGAGCGGGAGCTTGGTGACCACGTCATACAGATAGACTTCCATCCCCATGGCTTCGGCCAGTACGCTCAGCTGGGATCCGATGTTCCCGTAGCCGATAATGCCCAGTTTTTTGCCACGGGTTTCAAAAGAACCCTTGGCGGCTTTCTGCCAGACGCCACGGTGCATGAGCGCATTTTTTTCCGGAATGCCTCTGAGCAGCAAAATCGCCTGACCGATTACCAGCTCCGCCACGCTGCGGGTGTTGGAGAAAGGCGCGTTGAATACCGGAATGCCGCGTCTGAGCGCAGAGTCCAGGTTCACCTGATTCGTGCCGATGCAAAAACAGCCGACGGCCAGCAGCTTCTTTGCGGCAGCGAATACCTCTTCGGTCAGCTGCGTGCGGGATCGGATTCCCACAAAGTGCGCGTTGGCGATACGTTCTTTCAGTTCGTCTTCCGCCAGTGACGTTTTCAGGTACTCAACATTGTCGTAGCCGGCGCGGTGGAGTGTGTCCAGTGCGCTTTGGTGCACGGCCTCGAGCAGCAGGAATTTGATTTTGCTCTTTTTGAAAGAAGTCGGTTGAGAGGACTGAGTGAGTGACATGGTCTGAGGTTCGCTGAAAAGTCTGTAGCGGCTGTGAATGGGCGCGCATGGTATCACACTCATGCCGGGCCGGGGTTCAACACAGCATGATCTGCTGGCACGGCACCGGCGTGTTGTCCACGGCGCCACGCTCTGGCAATTGCATTCAACAAAGCAGAGGGGATAATGTCGCGGCAATTCCCCCTGCCTGCGCAGGACTGGCCGGTGCAGCGATTGCAGCCCCGGCGCCGCAGTCAGGTATACGTCGCCGTTCGCGGACAGGATCTTTGTCCGACGCGATGAACTGAACCACTGGGGTGTTGCGGCAGCTGACAGAACAACGCGGCGCTTTGGCGGATCAGAACCGGCAGGGTCGGAAGCTGGAGCTCCCGGCAGTTACGAAAAGCGGCGCGCCGATGATACAGATCATGGCGCCCGTCGTAGTTCTCATCAGGCGAGGATGGTTGAAAAGTCATTGGTGCTTCGATCAGCAAGGCGCCCTCGAGACGGCCCTGTCAGCCAGCCGCGATAAGGGCGCCGGGAGCGGGCGTAGGGATTCAGCGCAGCCGGCTGCCGTGCCGGAAAATCCGATCGGAGCGCAAGGCCGGAGAATGCAGGCGGAGAATAGGGCCGCAGAGTAAGGCTGGAGAGTACGGCCGAAGAATGCAGGCGGAGAATTGGGCCCCAGAGTAAGGCCGGAGAGTAAGGCAGTAGAGAAATCACGGAGAATTAAGCCGGAGCCATACGCCGCAAAGCGGCCGGATGAGGCGGTGAATCCTGAGCCGCAGTGCCAGTGAAGCCAGCCGGGGCGAGCGCCCGGCGTGTTGGCGAAACCCCGGTGGTTAAATCCCGGTTCGTTTATCAGGAAATTGTGTGTTCCCGGGCGGGGACATGAGTAATAAAAGACTGAACAAGACAGAACAAGACTGATGAGTACTGAAACTTCAGGCGTGCTGGCCGCGCTGTCAGAAATCGTTGGCGAGGATTGGGTTAAAACCGATCCTGCCGACCTGCAGACCTACGGCACCGACTGGACCAGACAGTTTCCCGTGGCGCCCTCTGTCATCGTGATGCCAAAAACCGTTGCCGAAGTACAGGCGGTGGTCGAGCTGGCGAACGAGATTCCTTTCAAACTGGTGCCCTCCGGGGGGCGCACCGGTCTGAGCGGCGGAGCAGTTGCCACAGACGGAGAAGTGGTTCTGGTTCTGGACCGGATGAACCAGATCCTCGATTTCAATGCAGCAGATCGCCAGGTGACCTGTGAGGCGGGTGTTGTCACCGAACAGCTGCAGCAGTTCGCCGAGCGTCAGGGGCTGTTTTATCCGGTAGATTTCGCTTCCTCCGGCTCCAGTCAGCTGGGTGGCAATGTCGCGACCAACGCAGGCGGTATCAAGGTGATTCGCTACGGCATGACCCGCAGCTGGGTGACCGGAATGAAAGTGGTGACGGGCCGCGGGGATTTGCTGGATCTCAATCGGGGTCTGACCAAGAACGCCACCGGTTATGATTTCCGCCACCTGTTTATCGGCTCCGAGGGAACCCTTGGTATTGTGGTGGAACTGACCATGGCGCTGTCTGCACCACCGCAGGACCCGGCTGTGCTGATTCTGGGTGTTGAGGACATGACCCAGACCATGCCGGTGCTTGAGGCCTTTCAGAACCGGCTTTCTCTCACCGCCTTTGAGTTCTTCTCGGAGCAGGCGCTGCAACACGTCATCGCGGAAAAAAATCTTGCCAGGCCTTTCGAGACGGCCTCGAATTTTTATGCCCTGATTGAATTTGAACAGCGTAGTGAGGAAGACCTCGAAGCCGCCATGGCGCTTTTCGAGCATTGTCTTGAGCAGGGCTGGATCGTGGACGGCACAATCAGCCAGAGTCTGACGCAGGCCGAAAGCCTGTGGCGGCTGCGCGAGGACATTTCCGAGACTATTGCCCAGTTTACGCCTTACAAAAACGACATTGCCGTGCGCGTGTCTGCCGTGCCGCAGTTTCTGAAGGACGTTGACAGCCTGGTGCGGGAGCAGTATCCGGAGTTTGAAATCATCTGGTTTGGCCACATCGGCGATGGCAACGTCCATCTCAATATCCTGAAGCCGGAGAATCTCGAGGCGCAGCTATTCTTCGAACAGTGCGGCAGTGTCTCAAATCAGGTGTTCAGTCTCGTGCAGCAGTACGGGGGCAGCGTCTCCGCCGAGCATGGCGTCGGCTTGCTGAAGAAGCCCTATCTGAACTATTCCAGAGACCCGCAGGAAATCGAATACATGCGCCTGATCAAGCAGGCCTTTGATCCCAATGGCGTACTCAACCCCGGCAAGGTGTTCGATCTGTAGCTCTGCTGCTGCATTGACACAAGCTGATGATGCGCCTTGCTGCGCAGATCCGGGTGGGAGATCAGGTTGATTCGGCGCGCACCAGCACGGTGCGCCCCCGCAACCTCGACGAAATCCTGATAAATAAGGTTTCCATCTGGGCGGCAGAGGGCGTAATATGATCGGGCCGGCGGTTGTCGGCAGGGTTCTGGTCGCAAGCCGAACCTGTTTTTTGTTTTAGTAAGTATGAGAAGAGTATGTCTGATTTAGTAGAGGGTACCGTCAAGTGGTTTAACGACGAGAAGGGTTTTGGCTTCATTGAGCAGGAAGGTGGTAAGGATGTCTTTGTACACTTTAGCGCAATCAACGGCTCTGGAAGACGAACGCTTCACGAAGGCCAGAAGGTAACGATGGAAGTTACACAAGGTCAGAAGGGCCCCCAAGCGGAAAACGTCAATCCGCTCTAGTCGTCCCTACGACTAGATTCTTCGCAAGAATCCACCAGCAGCTTAGGCTACATCAATGCAGCAGGCGTTAACGGCCTGCTCTGATTCTTTGGTAAATCTTGCCGCCTGATCAGCTGTGACCCCGTCGTGGGCGCATTGAGAAGTTCTCTTTGCGCGCTCCATGCCGCAGTCGCGCCACGGGCGCGCTCACCATCAGGAAAGTGGTTCTGCCCGTCTGGTTTCCACGCCGTCTGCCGTGCCGAGCAGCAGAATATCGGCGCCCCGCTGCGCAAAAAGCCCGTTGGTGACAACTCCGGTAATCTGATTCAGATCCCGCTCCAGCTGTCTGGGGTCGAGGATGTCCAGATTGTAGACGTCCAGTATGTGATTGCCATTGTCCGTCACGCACCCTTCGCGATAGACCGGATCACCGCCGAGCTTGACGATTTCCCGGCCCACATAACTGCGCGCCATCGGAATAATCTCGACAGGCAGAGGAAACTCACCGAGCACACCGACCATCTTCGATGCATCCGCGATACAGACGAACTCTTTCGAGGCGGCAGCGAGAATTTTCTCTCGGGTCAGAGCGGCGCCGCCGCCCTTGATCAGCTGCAGGTGCGCATTGCTCTCATCGGCGCCGTCAACATAGATCGCAATCTGACCGGCGCTGTTGAGGTCAAAGACCGGAATATTGTGTGATTTGAGGCGCCGGGCGGTTTCTTCCGAACTGGCGACTGTGCCTTCGAGCCGGTCACTGATTTTACCGAGTTCCTCAATGAAGAAATTTGCGGTGGACCCGGTGCCCACGCCGAGAATCATGTCGTCTTCCAGTTTGCTCTCGACATAATCGAAGGCAGCTTTCGCTACCGCCTGTTTGAGTTCATCTTGTGTCATAGTGGCCTCTGTGGGTTCTGGGCGTTAAGTGGATTGTGCAAGCAGTTGACCCATGCGCACGCTAGAGTGGGTCTGCAGGGTGGGGTCGAGTTGAACCGCATCTGGCTCGAACAGCACAATGGCGGTCGACCCCAGACAGAATCTGCCGAGTTCCGCCCCCTTGGCCAGCTCGACCGGCGGGGCTGTCCCGGCATATTCAGTCAGCCGGCGGGATTTCGCCGGCCCCGGGCAGACCTGCCCTGACCAGACCGTCTGAATTCCGGCGACAATCATTGCGCCGACCAGCACCACCGCCATCAGTCCCTGATCAGTCTCGAACAGACTTACCAGGCGTTCATTGCGGGCGAACAGCCCGGGGACGGAATCGGCCGTGAGGCGATTGACGGAGAACAGTTTGCCCGGCACATAGATTGTTCGCAGTAGCCTGCCCGCAAGCGGCATATGAACCCGATGATAGTCACGGGGCGAAAGATAGACGGTGGCGAAGCTGCCACCGACAAAGCGATGGGACTCCTCATCGGTCAGCAACTGCGCCACGGTGTAGTGCTTGCCTTTGGCCTGCAGGATTCTGTTTTCGTCGATGCGGCCCAGCTCACTGATGGTGCCATCAGCGGGACACACCACCGCGCCGACAGAGGCATCAATGGGGCGGGCGTCGGGCGTCAGTGCGCGGGTAAAAAAGGCGTTGAAGTTGTCGAACTCCGCCGGATCCTGAATGACGGCCTCGCTCATATCGACCCGGTAACGGCGGATAAACCAGCGGATCAGCCACCTGCTCGCCCACGTGCTTTCTGCCAGTCTGCCGGTCAGGCGGGACAGCCCATGATGCGGTACCAGATATTGCAGAAGTATAAAGAGTCGCGACAAACCGATTTCCCAATGCGCAGCCGGGCCTATTCTACTCTGTCAGCCGGCCCGACTGATAGGCGAACGCGACAGTCCGCGACCGGCTGCCCCCTGTTTGTCTGCGGTGTTATCATCCGACGCAATCCACTTCAGTCAATCGCCCGCGCAAACCCGCGCGGTGAAAAGAACTCATACCGCTCATGCGCGCTGCGACCCAAGCCTTCATGCACACCCCTATTCACCCGCTCAGGTCAATCTGTCAGGTCAGTGGGTCCGTTACGCACAGCGGGCAGTGGCCTGTTCACGGCGCGCACGCCCAGTCAGGCGCATGCCGTCTGCCTCGCCCCTGCCGCAGGCTCGCGCGTTCAACCGCTGTGCCCTGCGCTGGTCGGTTGGCGGCAGCCTCTCGCTCCGGCCGCGTCGGGGGATTGTCATGACCGATGCCGCCCTGCGCGCCTACTCGCTTACCGAACTCGGATGGCAGGGGGTCTTCCGGCAGCAACTGACGCTTGAAGAACACGGCCGGTTGCAGCCAATGCGGCTGATTGAACAAAGCCGTCAGGAGGTGACGCTGATCGGGGAGCAGGGCTGCTTCACGCTCGCCCTGCTGTCGTCCATGCCGCAGATGGTTGTCGGGGATTGGGTGCTGGTGAACAGCGAAGGCAGCTTTGAGCGCCTGCTTGACCGGAGTACCTGCTTTCGACGCATCGCGGCAGGCCACCAGAAGCAGGAGCAGCTGATTGCCTCAAATGTCGATACCGCTTTTATCGTCTGCTCTCTCAACGATGACTTTAACCTGAACCGGATCGAACGCTATCTGGCCATGGTGCATGATGCGGGCGCGGAGCCGGTGGTGGTGCTGACCAAGAAGGATCTGCGCACGGACGGGGACGAGCTGTCAGCTCAGGTGCGGGCACTGTCAGCAAATCTGGTCGTGGAAAGCGTCAACAGTCTTGAGCCTGAAACGGCTCAGATTCTGTCACCCTGGTGCCGGCAGTCCCACACCGTCGTCATGCTGGGCTCTTCCGGCGCCGGCAAATCGACGTTGACCAACACCCTGCTGGGCGAACAGCGGCAGCTGACCGCACAGATCCGCGAAGACGACAGTAAAGGCCGTCACACTACCACGGCCCGGTCGCTGATTCCGATGGCAGGCGGTGCCATGCTGCTGGATACGCCGGGCATGCGCGAGCTGCAGCTGGTAGACATGGAAGCCGGTGTCGCCGCGACATTTTCCGATATTGAGACACTCGCCGGTCAGTGCCGGTTTAATGACTGTCGTCATGATTCTGAACCGGGGTGTGCAGTGCAGGCCGCCATTGCTGGCGAAACGCTCTCAGCCCGGCGCCTGGAGAACTATAACAAGCTGATGCGCGAGCAGGCATTGAATGCGGCAACACTGGCGCAAAGGCGCGCCAGTGACAAAAGCCAGGGGAAATTCATCAAAAAGACCCTCAATCAGTCCGTCCGCAACAAGCGCGGCCTCTAGTCGGACGGATCGACTTCAGCACAGGGTGTCAGATCGGTGCCGTTCTCTGGCCGGGTGCGCCTGTCCATGCCTGTTCCGGTGGCAGGCCGTCGCGGTTGTGCGGCGGGCTTGCTACACTGCACCCAACGCGTACTGGCTGAGGACACAGGCATGGATAAATCTCAGAATCTGATCTGGATTGATCTGGAGATGACCGGGCTGAAGCCCGATACCGACCGCATCATTGAAATCGCCACGCTGGTTACGGATGCCGATCTGAATATCCTGGCTGAAGGTCCGGTGCTGGCGATCAGCCAGAGTGAAGAGAGGCTTGCCGCGATGGATGACTGGAACCAGCATCATCATGGTCAGTCCGGCCTGATTGATCGCGTTAAAAACAGCACGCTGGACGAAGCGGCTGCGGCGCAGCAGACGCTCGACTTCCTGTCACGTTACTCAGACAAGAACGCCTCCCCGATGTGTGGTAACAGCATTTGTCAGGACCGGCGCTTTCTGGCGAACTACATGCCTGAGCTGGAGGCATTCTTTCACTATCGCAATCTGGATGTCAGTTCACTCAAGGAACTGGTCAAGCGATGGAAGCCGGACATTCAGGCCGGACTGCAGAAAAAGGCTACCCACCAGGCCATGGAAGACATCAAGGATTCGGTGAACGAGCTGATTTACTACCGGGAACATTTTCTGGCGGTGTAGCCTGAGCCGGGCTCAGGGCTCAGGGCTCAGGGCTCAGGGCTTAGGACTTAGGGTTTGGAGTTTGGGGCTCAGGGCTAACGGTTCAGAGTTCAGGGCTAACGGTTCAGAGCTCAGGGCGCCGCCCCGCCATGCTGCGCCAGCGCCCAGTCAATATGCTCTTTGACCATGGCGCTGGCCGAGTTTCTTCTGCTGCGCAGCGCAGCAAGCACCTGCGGTGAACTCTCGGCGTTCCCCAGACCCACCGCCAGATTTCGCAGCCAGCACTCATAGCCAATTCGCCGGATCGGCGAACCTTCAGTGCGCGCCATAAATTCCTGCTCGCTCCACATGAACAGATCCAGCAGTGCAGAGCGGTCGAGCGCGTGGCGGGGCGAGTAGTCAGTCTCTTCGCTGATGCGGGTGAATTTGTTCCACGGGCAGACCAGCTGACAATCATCGCAGCCGAAGACCCGGTTACCCATGGCCCGGCGGAACTCGACCGGGATACTGCCGCGCAGCTCAATGGTGAGATAGGAGATGCAGCGTTTCGCATCCATCTTGTTGGGCGCGATAAACGCATCGGTAGGGCAGACATCGAGACAGGCGCGGCAGCTACCGCAGTGGTCTGTTGCGGGTTCATCGACCGGCAGGGGCAGATCGGTGAAAAGTTCACCGAGGAAAAACCATGAGCCGGCCTGCTTGTTAATCAGCATCGTATTCTTGCCGATCCAGCCCAGCCCGGACTTCTCTGCCAGCGCCCGTTCCAGAACCGGTGCGCTGTCGACAAACGCGCGATAGCCGAACTGGCCGACTTCTGACTGGATTTTATCGGCCAGCTTCTGCAGGCGTTTGCGCATGACTTTATGGTAGTCCCGACCCCTTGCGTAACGGGCAATATAGGCAGTGTTGCGCTCCGACAGCGGGGCGAGAGAATTGTCCGCCACTTTTGCATAGTCCATGCGCACAGTGATGATGCGACAGGTGCCTTCATGCAGGCGTTCAGGATAAAGACGCTTATCGACGTTGTCAGCCATATAGGCCATGTCGCCGTGACAGTCCTCGCTGAGCCACTGTCGGTAGCTGTCGTGATAGTTACCAAGATCGACGTCGGTGATAGCCAGTTGCGCAAAGCCAAGCTCATGACCCCACGCTCTGATGGATTTGGTGAGCTGCTTGTAATTCGGTTCTGACATGACCTTAGAGTGCGCAGAGGATCTCGGCGGCGCGCTCCAGTGTGCTGTCATCCTTGCAAAAGCAGAAACGGATGATTCGGGTATCAGGTGCCTCCCGATAGAAAGGCGCGAGCGGAATCGCGGCCACGCCTTTCTCCTGAGTCAGCTCCGTCACAAAAGCCATGTCATCCTTGCTGCTGATTGCACTGTAATCCACCAGCTGGAAATAGGTTCCGTTTGAAGGGCTGAAGCGAAACCGGGAATCCTGCAGCAGCGTGCAGAAGTAATCCCGTTTGGCCTGATAGAAGGCAGGCAGCTCGGTTGCGTGCTCGGCGCACTCCTGCATGAAGTCGGCGATGGCGTACTGCAGAAAGCTTGTCGTTGTGAAGGTGACAAACTGATGAATTTTCCTGAATTCTTCAGTTAGCGCCGGTCTGGCGATGCAGTAGGCGAGTTTCCAGCCGGTGGCGTGATAGGTTTTGCCGAATGAAAAAACGGCGAAGCTGCGCTCTCTGAGCAGTGGGTGGCTCAACACGCTCAGGTGCTGCTCGCCATCAAATACCATATGCTCATACACTTCGTCGGACAGTACCAGAATTGCCGTGTCTTTGATGAGTTCCGCCAGAGCGTCCAGATCGCTCGGCGCCAGCGTCACACCGCAGGGATTATGCGGGGTATTGATGATGATGAGTCGTGTTCGTGACGTCAGGCTGTCCGCAACCCGATTCCAGTCAATCGAATAATCCGGCAGCTGCAGCGGCACCCTTACCGGGATGCCGCCCGCCATCAGAATGGCGGGCTCATAGGAATCGTACGCCGGGTCAAACATGATGACTTCATCGCCGGCCTGTACAGAAGCCTGCACGGCATCAAACAGCGCTTCGGTGGCACCGGAGGTCACCGTGACTTCAGTCTCATGATCCGCAGCAAAGCCATACAGCGTATCAACCTTGCGGCTAATCGCCTGGCGTAGAGCGGGTATGCCTGCCATCGGGGGGTATTGATTCCTTCGGTCGTTAAGATAGTGAGACACCAGATCCTTCAATCGTTCGGGGCAGTCGAAATCCGGAAACCCCTGAGAAAGATTGATGGCACCGTGCTCCTGAGCCATCTTCGACATGACGGTAAAGATTGTGGTGCCGACGTCCGGCAATTTACTTTGCACAGCGAATCCCCTATGGTGCGTGTCTCCGAGCCTGCAGTATAGCCTCGTCGGGCCTCATTCTAACCGAATATGGCCCGCGCACAGTATGTGTTAACAGAGTGAATAGATGCAGTTTCAGTCGCAGTTTGTCTGGCGACACTCCCACACGCTGAGCACCAACGATTACTCAAACAGTCTTCCGAAGGTGAATCATGTCGACTCAACAAGCTTTGCGGGAACCGCCGCAAACCGCAACCCAATCCGCCGATGCTTCTTCCGATGCCGGCTCTTTACCGCTGCTTAATCTTGCGTCCGGCCGTGAGGCCGTGCTGGAGTATTTTGAGAATACCTGGGCGCTGACCGAACAGCTGTTCTCCAGTCTGGCCAGCGACGAAGCCTACTACGTCAGACCCTATCACAAGACACGCCATCCGCTGGTTTTTTACTACGCCCACCCGGTGTGCTTTTACGTAAACAAAATGCTGGTAAGCGGCCTGATCGACAAGCCGGTCAATCAGGAGTTCGAGTTGCTGTTTGAAACGGGCGTCGATGAAATGAACTGGGACGATCTGCACGAAGGTGAGCAGGACGTCTGGCCGGCACTGGATCAGGTGAGACAGTATCGCGATGCGGTCTATGAACTGGTGCGAGAGGTGATCCGGACCCATCCCTCGCTGGACAAGCCGATCACCATGGCCTCGCCAGCCTGGTCGCTGGCCATGGGCTTCGAACACGAGCGCATTCATCTGGAAACCTCTTCTGTGCTGATTCGGGAGCTGCCGCTGGAATATGTCAAGGAACCGGATGTCTGGCCGGACTGGTTAACCGCACCGGCAGCACAGAACTATGAGCCTGTGGAGGGCGCGGATTACCCCACCAACGAATTGCTGGAGGTAGCGCCTACCCGCGTCAGTCTCGGCAAGCCGCATGGCTGGCCGACTTTCGGCTGGGACAACGAGTACGGCCAGGATCAGCGTGAGGTCAATTCTTTTCAGGCCAGCAAGTTCCTTATCAGCAACGGGGAATACTTCCGGTTCGTCAAGGCCGGGGGTTATGAGCAGCGCCGCTACTGGTCTGAATCCGGCTGGGGGTGGCGTCAGTTCAGAAATGTAAAGTGGCCGACTTTCTGGGTGCAGGATGGCCCGGCAGGCTCTCATCGCTACAAGCTGCGGACAACCTTCAGCGAAATACCCATGCAGTGGAGCTGGCCGGCCGTGGTCAATTACTACGAGGCAAAGGCCTATTGTGCCTGGCTCACCGAGCAGGATGAGGCGAAGATGCCCTATCGTCTGCTGCAGGAAAGCGAGCATCTGGCGATTCGGGATCCGGCACTGAGTGCCGCCATCGATTTTGAGCCCGGCGCAGCCGAACAGATTGATCTCGACAGCGTAATGGCCTGCGGCACGGTGCCCGCAATCAATCACAATCTGCGTTATGGCAGCGAGGGTGCCGTTGACGCGCTCCATGCCAACGAGCAGGGGTTTCACGACACGTTCGGCAATGTCTGGCAGTGGTGCGAGGACCCGTTTCACCCCCTGCCGGAATTTAAAATTCACCCCTTTTACACCGACTTCAGCACACCCTGCTTTGACGGTGAGCACCAGATGATTTTAGGCGGCTCCTTCATCAGCACGGGAGATGAGGCGAGCATCTGGTCACGGTTTCATTTCCGGCCCCATTTCTTTCAGCATGCCGGCTTCAGGGTTGTCCTCGACACCGGTGCCGCGGGCAAAAAGGGGGACAAGTACGATACCGACGAACTCGTCAATCAGTATCTGCTGTTCCATTTTGGCTCACAGGCGGAGCAGCAGGATGAAGCGCTCGCGAAGCGAATTGAATTTCCGTCGGTGGTTAACCTCATCGACCGCACGGTTGAACTGATGAACCAGTTCGCGCCCCGGCGGTTGAGGGCACTGGATCTTGGCTGCGCGGTAGGCCGCTCGACTTTTGAATTGGCAAGAACCTTCGACTCGGTGGTCGGACTTGACTACAGCGATGCGTTTATAGATGCCGCGGAGCATCTGCGGCAACAGCGGTCAATGGAATACAAGCGCTGGGACACCGGCGCGCATCACACCCGCCTTAAGGCGAGCATCGATGAGCGCATTGATCGGGAGCGAATCGGATTTGTGCAGGGTGATGCGGCTAATCTGGCCGGCGCGCCCATGGTACAGAACAACGAGCAATACGATGCCATATTGCTCAGTAATCTGATGTGCCGCCTGTCGGCACCGGCGCACTGTCTGCAGCAGTTCACTGAATCTGATCGCTACCTGAAGTCCGGTGGCATTCTGGTCATCAGTTCGCCGAATACCTGGATGGCTCAGTACACCGATCCGGTGAATTTTCTGGATGGTGCAGACAGCGCTGAAACGCTTGCTGCTCTCGGTGAGTGTCTGCCCGGCTTTGAACTGCTGCATGAAGAGGATTTGCCCTTCATGATCCGCGAACACCGGAGGAAGTACGAGTACATCGTCGCGCAGGTTTCGGTGTGGCGCAAACTCTAGCACGAGCCTGAGTGAGTCGCTCCGGTTTGCCGGGCGGCGGCGGGCATTAAAAAAGGGCCACACAGTGGCCCTTTTTTATACCGGGTTGATACCGGCGACGCGCACCGGTCAGGTGGCGTACCGCTAGCCTTCTGACTGCAACCACTCATTCAGGGCAATAATGTCGTCCGGAGTGAGAATGCCGGCAACCTGCTTAAGCAGCAGCGTGTCCAGCACGTAATTGAACCGGGCATCGGCATATTGTCTGAGTGCGCGGAACAGATTTTCCCGGGCTCTTAGCACCTCAACAATGTTGCGGGTGCCAACCTCAGCGCCGAGCTCGGTAGCATCCAGAGCCAGCTGGGCGGAATCAATGGATTGCTGCCGTTGAGCGATAACCAGTACGTCGGTGTTGACACGCCGATAGGCATTGCGAATATTCTGGGTCAGTTGGCGCCTTGTCAGTTCGAGCGATTCCTGTGCCGCAACGAGATTCTGTTCGGCCTGACGGCGACGTGAGCTGACGGCGCCACCAGTATAGATTGGAATATTGATACTCAGAGCCAGTGAGGTTCTGTCGAACGCGCCACCGCCGATCTGAATACCCTGACTGATAATCGGAGCAGTTACGTTGTGACCATACTGTCCCAGAAAGTCTACCGTAGGCAGCCGGTCGGCTTTGCGGGCACGTAGATTTTTGCGCGAGGCTTCGAGATTGTATCGGGCGGCGGCGATGGCCAGACTGTTGTCTTCGGCCTGATCCTCCCAGTCGATCAGGCTGCCGTCGACCTCAAGTATGGGAAAGTCTGCGCGTAATTCGTCGATGTCGCCGTGGGGCTGTCCGGTTATGGCTTCGAGCGCCTCAAACCGGGCCCGCAGCAGGTCTCGCTGCAGTATCGTCGTGTTCCGGGCCAGATCATAGGCGGCCTGGCTGTCGAAAACGTCAGTGATGGCAACCAGGCCAACCTCTTCCCGCTGCCTTGTCTGTTCCAGTGATCGCAGCGCGGCTTCTTCTTCCTGCAGGTTGGTGGCCAGCAATTCCTGAGCGCGCAGCACATCGAAGTAGGCCATGGCCACACGCATGATCAGATCCTGTTCCTGCGCGGCGAGATTGACCGCAGCTGCGCGGTCGCTGGCTTTGGCGCTCTGGAAGGTATACCAGCTGGCGAGATTCAGCACACTCTGACTGAGGTTGACGCCCCAACCGTGGTTATTCAGGCCATTGCCGTAGCTGTGGCGTGGCTGCACCAGCACGCTGGTGGGTGCGCCGGTCAGGGGATCGGGAAAAGTGCGGAAGACGTCATCTGCCGGGCCTGATGTCACCCGGGAGGTACTGCCACCGGCACCGAAGCTCGGCAACAGCGCGGAACGGCTTTGGCTGAGGTTCTCGCGGTTCGCCCGATACTGAGCCTCAGCTTGTTTCAGAGTGGGATCATTCTCCAGCGCCAGCTCGAGGATCGTATACAGATCCTGAGCGTAAGCCATCGAGCAGAGCAGGCTGCCGAAAAAAGTCAGTCCAAGGTTCCGGATAAGGTGTTTCATATTGTTGGCCTTGATGCGTTTTAGAGTAGACGGCCCGTTGTCAGTCGGGCCTGATGACAGCGATGTGATTCAAACTGCTGTTCACAGCGGCGCTGGATTCTACACAGTGTAACCAAAAGTGACAATTTTGGATTTGCCGATGCGGCAGGCGGAGGGATTTACGCTGTGAGTTGTCTCAATCCCATCCCCGTCTCCCCGCTTCGGGCCACCGGGGGCGCCTCCGGCTGCCGCGTATTACTTTGTCCGGGAATTGGGGCATAATGTGGGTCTCATTACGCCGCTGGCGGGTACGTTCCGACCCGCTTCATATCCGACTATCGAATCCGCACAGTCTGAAGCGGCGCACAACCCTGTTTTCGCTGGCGCACAGGACGCTCCTATGAACGCAAAATCTGAACACCTCTTGGAAAAAATCAGCCGACTGGACACCAGCGGCCAACAGCACTACCCCAATTCCCGCAAGGTATACGTCGAAGGCAGCAGGGCCGATCTCAAGGTGCCGATGCGCGAGATCAGCCTGACGGCCACCCAGACCGAGGCCGGTATCGAAGAGAATCCACCTATCCGGGTCTATGACACCTCGGGCATCTACTCTGATACTGACGCCACGATTGATTTGCGCGCGGGGCTGCCTGCGATCCGGCAGCCGTGGATCGAGGAGCGACAGGACACTGAACTGCTTGCGGGCGCCAGTTCCACCTATGGCCAGGCGCGTCAGCAGGATGTGAAAACAGCGCATCTGCGTTTTGAGCATATCCGTCAGCCGCGGCGCGCTCTGACAGATCGTAACGTGACCCAGCTGCACTATGCCCGCCAGGGCATTATCACGCCCGAGATGGAATACATCGCCATTCGCGAAAACATGGCTCGCGCTCAGCTCAAGGAGGCCTGTCAGCCGAGCCAGCAGCACCCGGGGGAGGCATTCGGCGCGCAGATTCCCGATGAAATCACCGCCGAGTTTGTCCGCTCTGAGGTGGCGCGGGGTCGCGCCATCATTCCTGCCAACATCAACCATCCGGAAATCGAGCCGATGATCATCGGCCGCAATTTCCTGGTTAAAGTGAACGCGAATATCGGAAATTCCGCGGTCAGTTCCTCGATTGAAGAAGAGGTCGAGAAGCTGACCTGGTCGGCGCTGTGGGGGGCCGACACCGTCATGGACCTGTCTACCGGCAAGAATATCCATGAGACGCGCGAATGGATTATTCGCAACTCCATGGTGCCCATTGGCACGGTGCCCATCTATCAGGCTCTGGAAAAAGTGGACGGGGTTGCCGAAGAGCTCACCTGGGAGATTTATCGCGACACGCTGATCGAGCAGGCCGAACAGGGGGTGGATTACTTCACGATTCACGCCGGTGTGCTGCTGCGCTATGTGCCGCTGACGGCCAAGCGGGTTACCGGCATTGTTTCCCGTGGGGGCTCTATCATGGCCAAATGGTGTCTCGCCCATCATCAGGAAAACTTCCTGTACACGCACTTCGAGGATATCTGCGAGATCATGAAGGCTTACGATGTGTCTTTCTCGCTCGGTGACGGCCTGCGCCCCGGGTCGGTGGCCGATGCCAATGATGCCGCGCAGTTCGGTGAGCTGGAGACACTCGGAGAGCTGACGAAATTGGCCTGGAAGCACGACGTGCAAACCATGATTGAAGGACCGGGGCATGTACCCATGCACATGGTCAAAGAGAACATGGAGAAGCAACTGGCAGTGTGCGATGAGGCACCTTTCTATACGCTTGGTCCACTGACGACTGATATCGCGCCCGGCTATGATCACATCACATCGGGAATCGGAGCAGCAATGATTGGCTGGTTTGGCTGCGCCATGCTTTGCTACGTGACGCCCAAAGAGCATCTTGGTTTGCCGAACAAGCAGGATGTGAAAGAAGGCCTGATGGCCTACAAAATTGCAGCCCATGCTGCGGACCTGGCGAAAGGTCATCCGGGCGCTCAGCTCAGAGACAATGCACTGTCGAAGGCGCGCTTCGAGTTTCGCTGGGAGGATCAATTCAATCTCGGCCTAGATCCGACCACGGCCCGCGCCTATCACGACGAAACGCTGCCGAAGGAATCAGGTAAGGTTGCCCATTTTTGCTCCATGTGCGGGCCAAAATTCTGCTCCATGAAAATCTCCCAGGAGGTGCGCGAGTATGCAAACTCGAACACTGCGGGAGACGTGGATCAGGCCATTGACAAGGGGATGGCCGAGATGGCGCAGGAGTATAACGAACAGGGGCGCAAGCTTTACCACAAGGTCTGACGTATGCGGGCGGCGCCATGACGGCCGCGGGCTCAAGCTTTCCAGTGCAGATAATCAATCATGGCCTGCAGGCAAGACTCTGCCAGCCTGCCTGAGCGCTCCGGCGACCACCCATAATCCGGGTCCGGCGTTGCGCTCGTGTCCTTGAACGGCATTTCCAGCGTCATCGCCAGACAGCCATAGAGCGCGGCCGTCTGGGCGGTGCTCATGCTCATATTGGCCTCACCCGGATTTTTTACCGGATAGCCGTACTCCGTTTGAAAATCCGGATTCAGCGAAGCCAGATGCGCCCGGTAATAATCGAGCTGTGCTTGATCCGTGTCACCCCAACCGGCCAGGCCCTCAGTGCCGGCGATGAAGCAGTAAGGCAGCGATTCATCACCATGGACGTCCATAAAAAAGTCGACACCGGTAGCCGCCATCGCCTGCTTGGCGAGAAACACTTCCGGCGCCGATTCCATCGCGGGGTTCACCCATTCACGGTTGAGGTTTCTGCCGGCGGCATTGGTGCGAAGATGGCCGCGCCGACTGCCGTCCGGATTCATGTTGGGGATCAGATAGAGATCGCAGGATTCCAGTATTTCCCGCGTGAGCGCGTCCTGCACATTCAGCAGCCTTTTTATGGCGCCCTCCATCCACCACTCTGCCATGGTTTCACCCGGGTGCTGACGCGCGATAAACCAGCATTGCTTCCTGTTGCCCGGCTTGCCGGTGTCCGGCTCCAGACTGAACCTGAGCAGATCAAGGTCCTGCCCGTCCAGCGTTTGGCCAAGCAGCCGATGTGAACAGTGTGCCGCTGTCTGAGCCTCCGCGATCAGTCGGTGATGCCGCTCCATGGAGTAGGGAGCGAAGTAGGCGAAGTACACACTGTCGTGACCGGAGACGAAATCAAAGGACAGGACACCATCCGTCAGATCAGTGTCGTGGCGCAGCCAGTTTTCGCGATCATAAGAGTAGCAGACGCGATAATCCCGGAAGCCGTCAGGGTAGGCAGCGCCGGCGGCATTCAGAATCCTGATCTGACAGCGCGAATCTTTGGCGCCGCTGAGCCGGAAATAGAACCACTGATAAAACTCAGAAGACTGGTCTGACCGAATTTCCAGACAGATCTCATCGGCATTGCTGCCTGCCAGGACAACGATGTTGCCGCCATCAAACTGCTGGGTGATCTGCATCGGATGATTCCCTCCCGGTCGGTGGTGGTTGTCTGCCATGGCATTATCCGCGAAATGACTTCGTAATTCACATTCTGCTATCATTGCCGCCCTTTTTGACCCGCCTGCCGTCAGGCATGCGAAAAGCGTCAGCTGGAACAGTTTTCAACCACCGGTGCACCGGCGTAAAACGAGTCGCGAGCCGGGGCAACAGACACAAATCTAGGCGTAACGAGACCGGTCATGACCGCAATGACAGACAATTTAAACGTAGAGTCCAACAATCCATTAATTACGCCGCAAATGCTCAAAGCCGAGCTGCCGCTGGCGGGGTCTGCACTGGACACGGTGCAGCAGGCGCGCCAGACCATCTTTGATATCCTTGATCGAAAAGACCATCGTCTGTTTGTTGTGGTCGGCCCCTGTTCCATTCATGATCCGCAGGCGGCAATGGATTATGCGCACCGATTGAAGGAGCTGGCACCGAAGCTGGCCGACACTCTCTTTCTGGTGATGCGTGTCTATTTCGAAAAACCCAGAACGTCAATCGGATGGAAAGGGCTGATCAACGACCCTCACCTTGATGACTCGTTTCAGATCGAAGAGGGGCTGCGCATCGGTCGCAAGCTGCTGTTGGATATTGCAGACCTGGGTCTGCCTACCTCTACCGAAGCGCTCGATCCAATTTCCCCGCAGTATTTGCAGGATCTGATTGCCTGGTCGGCGATTGGTGCGCGCACCACTGAATCCCAGACTCATCGGGAGATGTCTTCCGGCCTGTCTTCTCCGGTGGGTTTCAAGAATGGCACAGACGGTGGTCTTATGGTGGCGATCAATGCGATGCAGTCCGTTTCCAGTCCCCATCGTTTTCTGGGCATTAACGGTGACGGCCAGGTATCGGTGGTGACGACCCGCGGCAACCCATACGCACACGTGGTGCTGCGCGGTGGCAGTCAGGGGCCCAATTTCGATCAGGCTCACGTTGCACAGTGCGAGCAGGCGCTGGCGAAGGGAGGCGTAAGCCAGAACATCATGATCGACTGCAGCCATGCCAATTCCGGCAAGAACCCTGATCAACAGCCGGCAGTGCTGAAAGATATGACGGAGCAGATTCTGGGCGGGAACCGCTCGATCATCGGCGCCATGCTGGAAAGCAATATTCATCATGGCAATCAGTCCATTCCGGCCGACCTCGGCGAGCTGAAGTACGGTGTCTCCGTCACTGATGCCTGTATGGACTGGGAAATGACAGAAGCCGCTCTGACCGAGATGGCGGATAGCCTGAGACCGGTATTGTCTGATCGGGCATAAAAAAAGGGGCCCGGGGGCCCCTAACACACTTCACAGGATATCGATCTGGGTGAAAGCGATTAAGCCGAGCTCGCGTAGGCTACGGTAAGCGGTTCCTTCTCACGCCGGCCCAGCGTTTTCCATTTCTGGACGAAGGGGTTATCCAGCACGGTCTGCATATAGGTGTGCGCCTCTGCGCTCAGCTCGGCGCCGTAAGCCTCGAAGCTGATGGCCACCGGAGCAAACATGCAGTCGGCTATCGAAAACCGGCCGAACAGGTAGTTACCGTTTTCTCCGTAGCGGCGACGGATGCAGCTCCAGATGGCGTCGATGCGCGCAATCTCATTCATCAGTTTATCGGAAGGGCTCAGCTGGCAGCTGGCCTTACAGTTCATTGGCCACTCTTCTTTCAGCTGCGGGAATTCAGAATGCATTTCTGCGCTGATAGCGCGTGCGCTGGCTTTGCGCTTCGGGCTGCCTGGCCAGCCGGATCCTCCGAGAAATTGTTCAGAGACATATTCGCAGATAGCCAGAGAGTCCCAGACGGTAACATCTTTATGAAGTAGAACTGGCACTTTCAAAGAAGGCGAATAAGGGCCAAGTTTTTCGGCAGTATTATCCTGATACAGGGCGATCTGAATTTCTTCAAATTCGATATCGAACATCTTCAGCAGCAGCCACGGGCAAAGCGACCAGGAAGAGTAGTTTTTATTGCCAGTGACGAGTCGGACATCTTTCATCAGTGTATCTCCAATTGCATACCGGATTTGTACGGCTCAGTCTTCTCTGGAGTCGGTAAGCAACTGCTGACTGGTATCAACCAGACGAACAATTACCCGTCGATCAAAGAAATCGGTTTCCACGCTCTGGGTGTCATGCAGAGGCCGGGATTCACCGTAGGCAACGGTGGTGATGACTTCACTGTCCAGCCCCAGGCCCTCAATGAATGATTTGACGCTGGCGGTTCTGGATTCGGACAGTCTCAGATTGGCCTCGGCGTCTCCGTTCCGGTCGGCGTACCCGCTGATTTCTATGGCGCCCGTTGGCAGTTGCTCAGCGATCGCGGCGAGCGCGGTGAGCTGTGCCTGATAGTGCGCCTCTACGGTGCTGGATCCGGTGCGGAAGTGCAGCGATATCGACGAATCGTTAAACAGGCCCGCGTCGGGCGAGCTGCTCAGAAAGGCGGGCAGGACCTGGGCCGGAGCATCCCGGAGTCTTGCCAGTTCAGCCTGTGCCTCCCGGTTTTCCCGCTGCAGACTGGCGAGCTGCGCCCGCGCCTCATCGGCTTCAAGCTGGAGTGAGATCCACGCCGCCTCAATGTCCCGGTATTCGCGCTTGGTAATCCAGCCGTCACCGACAAAAATGCCGAGGGCGGCACCGATTACTGCGCCGGGCGGGCCGCCGGCTGCAGCCCCGATGAGGGCTCCGCTCATCAGACCGACGGTTTCCTCCTTCTCGGGGATCTGACGACGGTCGGACTCCGCGTTGGCGGTGGCTGACAGCGTGCCGGCAAGCACGGTCACGGCGAGGATGGCGGCAAGGGGTGCTGGATGATGCTTCATGGTAGAAATCCTCAATTGTTGGGGGTTCGTACTGCGAACCGGGAACAAATCCGAGTGTTACAGCGTGTTAGCACGGCCTACGGCAGGTAGGTGAGACAGGGAGCGCTGATGAGTTCGGTGAGGGTATTAAACAAAAGCATTATTACCAGCCGGGGGAGGTTTTGAGGCCATGTGGTGATTAAATATGGCAGAATGATGGCAAAGCGGTCCAAGGCAGAACCAGCACTCTGTTTCCGGGGTCGAATACAGTATAGTCGCCGCCGAAGCGACTGATATTTGGCGTAAAAATCCGCCAGTATCGATTGAGGAAACTGACAAGCCAGAAGGTTTTGGAACCAAAATGAGCCGAAGAATAGCTATCGTTGAAGACGAAGCGGCGATCCGTGAAAACTACGCTGACGTGCTGCGCAAGCAGGGTTATGAAGTCCAGACCTATGCCAATCGGAAAGACGCCATGGCGGCGTTCGACATCCGGCTGCCCAATCTGGCGATCATTGATATCGGGTTGGAAAATGAAATCGACGGCGGCTTTATGCTGTGTCAGGCCCTGCGCTCGATGTCCGACACGCTGCCGATCATCTTCCTGACTGCTCGTGACAACGATTTTGACACTGTCTCCGGATTGCGCATGGGCGCGGATGACTATCTCACCAAAGACATCAGCCTGCCGCACCTGACTGCACGCATTGCGGCGCTGTTTCGCCGGCTCGATGTGATCGATCAGCCAACCTCTCCGGAGAATTTGCTGCAAAGAGGGAAGCTGTCTCTGGATATTGGCCGGCTTACCGTGCAGTGGGAAGAGCAGCCGGTGCCGTTGACGGTGACCGAATTCTGGATGGTCCATGCGCTGGCAAAATTCCCCGGGCATGTGAAAAGCCGGCAGGTCCTGATGCAGGAATCCAAGATTTTTGTGGATGGCAGCACCATTACCTCCCACATCAAACGGATCCGGAAAAAATTTGTCCAGCTTGATGGCGCGTTCGACTGTATTGAAACGGTGTACGGTATGGGTTATCGCTGGAACGTAGAAACGGCCCCGTCGGAGCAGTGTGCCTGAGCGCACAGAGCCTGCGCCCGTCACCGGTAGCTAGCCCATGTCTCTTGCCCTGAAAAATCCGTTCGGCATCCGCTCCAAGCTGGTCTTCCTGTCCAGTTTTTTGCTGGTCATCCCCTGGCTCGGCTACCAGTACATTCTTGGCATGGAGGATTACCTCCGTCGCGGTCAGGAGCAAACTGTTCTGGGGACTGCACAGGCGCTGGCTACCGCGCTCAACGAACGACCGGAACTGTTCAACGAGGGGAGTTACAGCCCGGCAACACGCAGTGAAGATCTGTACGTCTATCCGATCTACTCTCCACTGTCTCTGGTGGACTCTTCTTTGAATGACTGGGGTGCCTATCAGCAGTATGAGGTGCTTCATGACAATCGCGACTTTCTGGCAACCGATCTGAATCCGGCCCGTCTGTACGTGGATGATGAGTCGCTGCGCTTTGAAAGTATGCTGGGTGAGTACAACGGCAATCTCTATGCGTACTTCAAGGTGACTGATGATGCAGTGATCTATCGCGATCAGGATGCCTTGACGGTTTACCGGTCTGATTTTCTGCAAATCTCCATGCTCTCCCGGGAGGGCAATGAGGTGACGCGCTATGTCATCGCGCCCTATCAGGCAGAGCCGGTGTACCCCTTCCGGGTCGAGGAAGACTACTCAAACCCGGTCTATGAAGATCGGATCATCGGTCAGTGGTACGACACCAGTGACGGCTATGTCGTTGAGCTGCGAATACCGATGGAAATGCTCGGTGACCGTCTGGGCTTTGCCGTCTTCGACGTCGATGACCCGGAGTCGCGCACGGTGAGCACTGTTGTTGCAACCTACCGGGCGGATGACGCGGAGCGACTTGGCTCCCTGCGCCTGCCGACACCGGAGATTGACCGTATCGTGGCAGGCATGGGTTACAACAACTCCCGGATTCAGATTGTTGACCGTACTGGCCGGGTCTTGCTCACGGCCGGAGATATTCAGTCCGCTACGGGCATTCAGCTGGCGTCGGTGGCAGACGGTGAGAAGGTGAACAAGTACTGGCTGTTTCTGCAGAATAAAATTCTTGACCCGCTGTACTATCAGATCCTGACAAAGCCCAGCAATGATTTTATTGATGAGCTGTACTCAGAAGTCACGCGGGAAGGTGCGCATATCAGCTCCGCCTTGAGAGGCGCGCCCCTGACGCAGTTCCGCAATCTCTCCGACTCTCAGACCAGGCTGCTGGAGGCGGCTCATCCGATCATGGCAAACAATGAGGTGATGGGCGCGGTGGTGGTTGACCAGAATATGAACGGGCTGCGCACCTTTCGAAACGAAGCCCTGGAACAGCTATTCAATACGCTTATCGCTGTGATGCTCATCGTGGTGCTGGGGCTGTTTTTCTTTGCGTCACGTATCTCGACGCGGATTCTCGGACTCAGAAATCAGGCTGAGGCAATCATTGACGACGCCGGTCGGGTTCAGAATACGATTGTCCCGTCACGGAATTCCGATGAGATAGGTGACCTTTCCCGCAGCTTCTCCAGTATTGTTGAGCGTCTGACGCAATACACCAATTATCTGGAAAACATGTCATCAAGACTATCCCATGAGCTTCGCACGCCGGTCACCGTGGTGCGCTCTTCCATCGAGAATCTTGGCCTGACAGAAAAGAGCGCAGAGTCTGCCGTGTACATCGAGCGCGCAGAAGAGGGCATAAACCGCCTGAATCTGATCCTCACGAATATGAGTGAGGCCACACGACTTGAGCAGATGCTGCAGACATCAGAAAAAGAAAAGATTGATCTGGTGAAGGTCATCAGCGGCTGTGTTGAGGGCTATAAACTGGCGTATCCGGATGCCAGCTTTGAGCTTGACGCGCCCGACAGCGTCATCCATGTGGCCGGCGTGCCTGAATACATTGCCCAGCTGCTGGATAAGCTCATTGCCAATGCGGTCGAGTTCACCTATCCGGATAAGCCGATTCTGATTGACTGTCGTGCGCTTCGGGATCACGCTGTGATCAGAGTAAGCAACGCGGGCCCGCTACTGCCGGAAGAAATGAAAGACCGTTTATTCGATTCGATGATCTCGGTGCGCCCACAGGAAAAACAGCGCCAGCCGCACCTTGGCATGGGGCTGCATATTGCCCGGTTAATTTCAGATTTTCACGGCGGCCAGATCCGCGCCGAGAACCGGCAGGATCAGGAAGGGGTCACCATTACGGTCGTGATTCCGCTGTTTTACAAGTAAGCCGATCAGCTTTTCTCGTCCTGCGCGGGCTTCCCGGTAAAGTATTTAGGCGCATTCTCCCTGACAACGGGCGAATCCGAAGCCCAGGCATGACAGGTATCCAGCACGACGGGGCGCTTACCCTGAGGTTGCTTCTCTTCAGTATCGGATTCCTGCTTTCGCTTGCTCCTGATCGGCCAGATGGTCTGCATGGCCACGGTTGCCATGGGAAACAGCAGCTCAGTCAGGTGTGTGCAGCCTTCCGTGCCGCCAACTTTCATGCGAATCGCCTTGCGCCAGCCGGGCCCCATTTTGATGCCGATCAGCTTTTTGTAATTGGGCGCAATCGCGGGACACATTTGAAAGGGACTGTGCTCTGTGGCGGCGAAAATGTCCTGAATTACGAAGCTGTCATCGATCGTGACGCGCAGCAGCATTTCATGCATCGGCTCCCCGACCGGCACGGTTCCCCGCCACTTGTTACTGAACTCGTAGGTTTTGGTATCGGTCATGTGTGCTTCGATATCCCAAAGACCGTCTTCGCGCTCGTAGCCGCGGTAATCAATGGCGCGGGTATGAACATGTTTGCGGGGTGAAGCGTCTGGAAAGGGCATGATTTTACCTAGCGATGTTGGCTGCTTGCTGCGGTGTGAATTGGCGCTTAAGTAGGCATTCTACCGACTACAAGCTCATGGTGGGGCTTGGGCGGCGGCGCATTATAACGCATTGTGTGATCTCTTTCTGTCAATCGGGCATAATGCCGGCTCGGGCCCGGATTGATCTGACGATCAATTAACCGCCAGCCACTTCATGATGCAAGGAGAATGTATGACTACTGCAACAGCGCGCCACATTCTGGTGGACACAGAAGCTCAGTGCCTCGAGCTCAAAGAGAAGATTGAAAACGGTGAAGACTTTGCAGACATTGCCAGACAGTTCTCCAGCTGTCCCTCTAAAGCGCAGGGTGGAGATCTGGGTCAGTTCGGACCCGGGATGATGGTGAAAGAATTCGATGAAGTGGTGTTCAGCGCGGAAGTGAATTCGCTGCAGGGCCCGGTGAAAACCCAATTTGGCTATCACCTGCTGGAAGTGACCAGCCGCAGCTAGTGCGCCGTGCACATCCTGTTTCTTTGTACGGGTAATTCCTGTCGATCACAAATGGCAGAAGGCTGGGCACGTGCCTCAGCGGCGCAGCTTTCTGACCCGGAGGCTTTTTCCTTCTCCTCGGCCGGGCTGGAAGCACACGGCCTCAATCCCCGCGCCGTTGCTGTTATGGCCCAGAATGGCGTCGATATCAGCGCGCACACCTCTGACATTCTGACAGACGAGATGCTGGCCGCCGCCGATCTGGTTGTGTCGGTGTGCTCCCATGCGGATACCAACTGCCCTCTGTTGCCAGCAGGGACCGCAAAGCGTCACCTGCCTTTTACCGATCCGGCACAGGCAACGGGCCCGGAGGCAGATATCAATGCCTGCTTTGAGTCGGTATGCGGTGAGATTCGCGATGCCATGGCCGATCTGATTCACGAACTCAGTGCGAACCGGCAGATGTCTGTCAGACAGGATTCAGATGAACCGTTGTTTCAACAAAGTGACGTGGAGATCCAGAGCCAGTCTGCCGTCTACCAGGGCTTTCTGAAAGTCGAAAAGCTGCACCTCAAGCATCAGTTGTTCGGGGGCGGCTGGAGTGAGCGTCTTGAGCGCGAGCTACTGATCAAGGAGCAGGCCGTCGGAGTGTTATTGCTCGACCCGGATACTGACCGGCTGGTGATGGTGCGCCAGTTCAGAGCGGGGATGCTGTGGCAGCCCGAATCGCCCTGGCCGCTGGAACTGGTGGCCGGAATGGTGGACAAGGAAGAGACGCTGGAGGCCGTTGCCCTGAGAGAAACCCGGGAAGAAACCGGTCTGACGGCCAGCGGGCTGGTCAAAATCTGTGAATACTTCAACAGTCCGGGGGCCTCGACTGAAAAGGTCACGCTGTTCTGTGCGAAAGTCGACGCTGAGGCTGCCGGCGGCATTCATGGCCTGGAACAGGAGCATGAAGACATTAAAGTCGTTGTATTGCCGCGTGAGCAGGCGCTGCAAAGGGTAAGATCCGGCGAAATCAATAATGCCATGTCAGTGATTGCGCTGCAGTGGCTGGAACTCAATCAGAAAACTCTCCAGAAAACATGGACCTAGTCTCATACGGGCCGGCGCGAACCGGGGAAAATTCTCATGACAATCGCGCCTGATTGGTTAAAATGTGATGCTGTCGACAGTTGTCGCCAAAGCCGCATGGTAGCTTTAGTCTGCCGTCCGTAGGCGGTGAATTACCCGAGGCTCTGGGTCCGGCAGGTCGCAGTCGCAGCACCGTGTCCGGCGGATCGCCCTGCTGAATGCCGGGAGCCGGCAAGTGTCGCCTAAGCCTGTCGGGAAAATCGTAAAAACGTATACCAGAGAATCAATGCCAAAATCCGATTACAGTGTCGATCTGATCAAGCAGATGGCCGAATGCGACGCCAATTACATTCGCTTGCTCAAGCTGGTGCCTGAAATGAGCGCCTACCTCGACCGCTCCTTTGCGGACATTGCCTCGACCGATGAGGGCCCGGGTCAGGCGATTTCAGACGAAGAGCCGGAGAAGGCGCTGGAAGGCCGGGTCACCCGCTTTTGTCTGGCAGACTATGATGACATGGACGGAGTGAATGAGCCGGTCACCGTAGAGATCAAGATCCTTGAGGCATTCAAATACACCAGCACTCTGGAAATTGTGCAGAAGCCCGAGTTAACAAAATGGATGACCAACCCGTCCATGCTGGTGCGCGTTTACCATGATGCCAGCACTGCGGAAGTGGTCTCCTATCAGGGCCATCGTAAGCTTAAGCCCCGTTATGCCAAGCCAAACCCCGAGATGTATCACTCGGATGAAAAAATGCAGGTTAATCAGTTTTTGGGCGAGTGGCTGACGCACTGCCTGAAATCCGGTATCAGTGAGAAGGTGCCAGAGCTCACCTATTCCTGAGTGAGCCTGTGAAATAGCAGATGGCAAAAGATCAACACAGTCCGGTCCGAATCGTTCAGATAACAGACACTCATCTGTACAGTGAGGGGTCGGGCACGCTGTTGAAAATGAACACCAAGCACAGTTTTGAACAGGTGCTTGAGCTGGTCCGGATGCATGACAGCCCGCCTGATCTGATCTTGGGTACCGGTGACATCGCACAAGACGCCTCCGAGCCAGCCTATGAATACTTCAAGTCCAGTATCGGGATGCTGAACGCGCCTTTCATGTGGCTGCCCGGAAATCATGACAACGCGCTGCTGATGCGGTCGTTGGCTGAAGGGACGTCGGCGGCACACAAGCATATGCAGTTGGGCCACTGGCTGATTGTGATGCTTGATACCAGCGTGGACGGGCAGGTGCATGGCGCGCTCTCAGAGGATGAGCTGGCGTTTCTCAGTGCCCAGCTTGAAGCATCGGAGCTCAGCGATTCAGTGGATCATATTCTGGTCAGCATGCACCACAATCCCGTCAAAGGCACAGCCGGCTGGATGAAAGACATCGGTCTGCAGAATCCTCGGAATTTCTGGGAGACAGCCAAAACATCCAGCAAGCTCCGGGCGGTAGTTTATGGTCACATCCATCAGGAGCTCGATTTCGAGTTTGAGGGTATCCGGTGTCTGTGTACCCCCTCCACCTGCATTCAGTTCAAACCTGATGTGGTTAACTTTGCGCTGGACAAGCAGAATCCGGGCTATCGAAATCTGGTGCTTCATTCGGATGGCAGTATTGAGACTCAGGTGATACGCGTCGCCGGTGAGCAATTGGAAGCAGATTTCAGCAGCGGTGGCTACTGATCTGCTGCCCTGCGCGCCTCGTTTTCCGTTCCGGGCTATCTCCCTTCTCCCGCCAGTCGCTGCTGTGCTGAGATACTGTCATGGGCACTGATCATCATATTCTGTATCTGCACGGGTTTTTGAGCGCGCCACAGTCCAGTAAGGCCCGTGAGACAGTGGCCTACTGTAACGGCAGAGGCATGTCGGACCGGATTCACGTGCCGTTTATGAAGCACGGCCCGGCCGCCACCATGGCAGAACTCACGGCGCTGATTGATAATCTGCCACAAGCCAAGTTGGGCCTGATTGGCAGCAGCCTTGGCGGATTCTACGCCGCTTGCCTGTCTGAGCAGTTCAATCTGCCGGCGGTGCTGATCAATCCCGCGGTTGGCCCATTTGACAGGTGGGAATCCTATCTCGGTGATCATCAGAATTACTACACTGACTCTGTTCATACGGTGACGCCTGCTTATATCCGGGAACTGAGACAACTCGACTGCAAGACGCTCAGGTATCCGCAAAATTTCAGAGTGATGGTGCAGACCGGTGACGAGACTCTCGATTACCGTCTGGCCGCTGAAAAGTTCAGTAAAGCCGAACTGGTAATCCGGCAAGGAGGCAGTCACAGTTACGACGGATATGCAGAGGAATTGCCTGCGATAGAGGCGTTTTTGCTATCAAGAATTACTGAATCTGTGCGATAGAATATTATTGATCTGCAGTCATTAACGCCCCCGTTCTGAATTCATTTTCGATGTCCAATAACTACAACGCCGACGCGATTGAAGTACTTACCGGCCTTGACCCTGTTCGCAAGCGCCCGGGTATGTATACCGATACAACCCGCCCGAACCACCTCATTCAGGAGGTGATCGACAACAGTGTCGATGAGGCACTGGCAGGCTTTGCCAGCCAGTTGACCCTGACTTTGCATCAGGATGGACTGATCGAAGTCAGTGATGATGGCCGCGGCATGCCGGTCGATCAGCACAAAAACGAGAAGGTGTCCGGCGTTGAACTGATCCTGACTCGCCTCCATGCAGGCGGAAAATTTTCCAATAAGAATTATCAGTACTCAGGCGGACTGCACGGGGTCGGTGTGTCTGTGGTCAACGCGCTGTCAAAAACGCTCGAAGTGACGGTTAAGCGTGACGCCAAAGTCTATTCAATGAAGTTCAAAGGCGGAGAGAAAGCTTCTGAGCTGAAGGTCACTGGCAAAGTCGGCAAGCGAAATACCGGGACGACCGTGACGTTCTTGCCGGATGAGAAGTACTTTGATTCGGTAAAGATTTCCATTCCCAGGCTCAAACATGTGCTGCGCGCCAAAGCGGTCCTGTGTTCCGGCCTGCGGGTGACGTTTGTTGACAATACGGTCAGCAAGGCCAAGTCGCAAAGCGAGGAGTGGTACTTCGAAGATGGTCTGACGGATTATCTGTTGCAGGCCACCGCTGACTACGAGTGCATCCCGCAGGCACCTTTCGTTGGCGCTATCAAAGGCAATGACGAGGCCGTTGACTGGGCGCTTCACTGGCTGCCTGATGGCGGCGAGGTGATCGGGGAAAGTTATGTCAATCTGATCCCGACCGCGCAAGGCGGCACTCACGTCAACGGCTTGCGAACCGGATTGCTGGAAGCGCTGCGGGAGTTCTGTGAATTTCGTAATCTGCTGCCCCGCGGCATCAAGCTTACGGCCGAAGATGTCTGGGAAAAGTGCAGCTATGTGCTGTCTTCGAAGTTGGTTGATCCTCAGTTTTCAGGTCAGACCAAGGAAAAACTGTCTTCCCGACAGTGTGCAGTTTTCGTTTCCGGCGTCATCAAGGACGAATTCAGCCTCTGGTTAAATCAGCATACCGCCGAAGCAGAGGCCATTGCCGAGTTATGTATCAGCAATGCGCAGCGCCGGCTCAAGGCCAGCAAAAAAGTCGCGCGCAAGAAAGTTACCGCCGGCCCGGCACTGCCGGGGAAACTGGCCGATTGCTCCACCGAAGACGTGATGTCAGGTGAGCTGTTTCTGGTGGAAGGGGATTCGGCCGGGGGATCTGCGAAACAGGCACGGGACCGGGAATTTCAGGCGATCATGCCGCTGCGGGGTAAGATCCTGAATACCTGGGAGGTGGATTCGGCCGAGATTCTGGCCTCGCAGGCGGTGCACGACATCGCCATCGCGCTCGGTGTCGATCCCGGATCCAGCAAGATCGATGATCTGCGCTACGGCAAAATTTGTATTCTGGCAGACGCCGATTCGGACGGGCTCCACATTGCCACATTGCTGTGCGCGCTGTTCGTCAGGCACTTCCGGCCGGTGGTAGAAGCGGGTCACGTCTACGTCGCCATGCCACCGCTGTTTCGCATCGATGTCGGCAAGGAAGTCTTTTACGCACTGGATGAAGATGAGAAGAACGGCATTCTCGATCGGATCGCGGCGGAGAAGAAAAGCGGCAAGATCAATGTGCAGCGCTTCAAGGGTTTAGGCGAGATGAACCCGATGCAGCTGCGAGAGACCACCATGGCTAAGGACACGCGTCGGCTGGTACAGCTGACCCTTGAAGCCGCAACCAGCAGTAAGAAGAAAAGCACACTGGAAGTCATGGATATGCTGCTGGCGAAAAACCGGGCAGCTGACCGGAAAGCCTGGCTGGAAGAAAGCGGAAATCTGGCGGACTATGCGGAATAGTCGTCATGCAACCTGCGGTTGCTAGCGAGCAAACCTATGAACGAAGACATTATCCTCAGTGACGACGGCGTCGAACAGATAGCTCTGCGCAGCTATACGCAGCAGGCCTATCTGAATTATTCGATGTACGTCATCAACGACCGTGCTCTGCCCAGTATCGGTGACGGGCTTAAACCGGTTCAGCGCAGAATCATCTATGCGATGTCTGAGCTTGGCCTGAAGGCTTCGGCTAAGTTCAAGAAGTCAGCCCGAACCATCGGTGATGTTATCGGCAAGTTTCACCCGCACGGTGATTCCGCCTGCTATGAAGCCATGGTGCTCATGGCGCAGCCGTTTACCTATCGATATCCGCTGGTGGATGGACAGGGTAACTGGGGTTCGCAGGACGACCCAAAGTCTTTTGCGGCGATGCGCTATACGGAATCGCGACTGCGTAATTATGCAGATGTACTGCTGGGTGAGCTAGGCCAGGGCACGGTCGAATGGAAGCCGAATTTCGACGGCACACTGGACGAACCGGAAATGCTGCCGGCACGGTTGCCTAATGTGCTGCTTAACGGCGGTAGCGGGATTGCTGTGGGGATGGCGACAGACATTCCACCGCACAATCTTCATGAAGTTGCCCAGGCGCTGATCCATCTGCTCGATAACCCCAAAGCAACGCTGCAAGACATCGGCAAGCACATCAAGGGTCCGGATTTTCCCACTGAAGCGGAGATCATCACCCCTCAGTCTGAAATTGAAGAAATGTACCGCACCGGTCGCGGAACCATGAAGGCCCGCGCGACCTACGTGAAAGAAAATGGCGAGATTGTCATTACCGCACTGCCATATCAGGTTTCCGGTGCCAAGATTCTTGAGCAGATTGCTGCGCAGATGCAGAAAAAGAAGCTGCCTATGGTGGTTGATCTGAAAGACGAGTCGGACCATGAAAACCCGACGCGAATCGTCATTGTGCCGCGCTCGAATCGGGTGGATATCGACAGTGTCATGTCGCACTTGTTTTCCACCACGGACCTGGAAAAGAACTATCGTGTGAATTTCAACATGATAGGGATCAACAAGCGCCCTCAGGTTAAAGACCTGGTAAGTCTGCTGAAAGAATGGCTGCAGTTCCGAACTGTCACGGTCCGGCGCAGACTCCAGTTTCGTCTCGACAAGATACTTGATCGTTTGCATATCCTTGACGGCCTACTGATTGCTTTCCTGAATATTGATGAGGTCATCAAAATTATTCGTCAGGAAGACAAACCCAAGCAGGCGTTGATGAAGGCGTTTAAGATCAGCGAGCGCCAGTCAGAAGCAATCCTTGAGCTGCGCCTGCGACAGCTGGCCAAGCTTGAGGAGATCAAGATTAAAACCGAGCAGCAAGAGCTGAGTGACGAACGTAAAACTCTGGAGCAGCTGCTGAAGTCAGCTACCCGCCTGAAAACGTTTATCAAGAATGAAATCAAGACCGATGCGGAAAAGTTCGGCGACGCACGGCGCTCCAGGCTGGTGGAGCGCGAAGAGGCCAGAGCCTTCAGTGAAACCGAGCTGCTCTCTACCGAGCCCGTCACCATTGTTCTGTCGGAGCGCGGGTGGATGCGCTCGGCCAAAGGTCACGATGTGGATCCCCGCGCACTGCAGTACAAATCGGGGGACGGTTTTAAAATCGCTGCGCGTGGGAAAAGCAATCAGCTGGCCATTTTCCTCGATTCCACCGGTCGGGCTTACTCTCTGCCCGCGCATACCCTGCCTTCGGCACGCGGCCAGGGGGAGCCGGTTTCCGGTAAAGTGAACCCGCCGTCGGGTGCAACGTTCGAGGGAGTTGTGATCGGCGATGACGACAGAGATGTCTTGCTGGCCAGTGATGCCGGTTATGGCTTCGTCGCCAAGCTCGGAGACCTGATCAGCAAAAACAAGTCAGGTAAAGCCATCTTGCGCTTGCCGAAAGGGTCGGTATTGCTGCCGGCTGTGATGATTCAGAATTATGACAGCGATCGAATTGTTTCGGTGACCAACGAGGGACGCATGCTCATGTTCCCTCTGAGTCAGCTTCCCCGTTTAGCCAAAGGCAAGGGCAACAAAATCATTAACATCCCGAGCGCCCGTGTTGCCGAGCGGATTGAATTTGTTGTCGCCATGACAACGGTGACCGCGGAAGACACCCTGACGGTTTATGCCGGTCGGCGTCATCATAATCTGAAACCGGCTGATCTGCAGCACTACCAGGGTGAGCGCGGGCGCCGCGGTAATAAGTTGCCCCGGGGCTTTCAGAATGTGGATCGCATCGAAGTCCTGACATAGCCGGGTGCGCTCGCCGCAAGCGCGGCGCCTGTTTTGCCGGACTGCGGTGAAGTAAGGAACCTAGTCAGCGAACAGCGTCACCAGCTGCATCGCCTGCCGCTCTATCAACGGTTTGTATTCGGCCATTGGCTCCCTCGCGAGAAAGGTGGCAATGCGCACGTCATCGCCAATCTCGAACTCTTCCTCGGCGTCCAGTCGGCTCAGACCGCCGGCCTGCTCAAAGCTGATCGCTGAAATCAGCAGGGCATTGTCCGGGCAATGCTGACAAATTGTGCGTGCCTCATCCAGCGTCTCGCCGCTGAGGTTATTGCTGGACTGTGTGATGGGCGAATAGAGACTGTTGAGCGACTGCCCGCTGTGCACTGCTATTCGGTATTTTGCAGGTATCGGGTCGTCTCCCACGTCATTGACATCGCCAATTATTTGTAGAAACAACTGTGCGCAGCAGGCTCCGAAAAAGGCCTGATCCTCTTCCATTTCAACGTCATTGAAATGGATGACAGCTTCACCGTCTGCACAGAAACAGACGCTGCCGTTATAGAGGCGAGAAGCTTTGTCGATGTAGAAATAATATTTGTTGAGCAGTTCAAAGAGCGTCTCGCCGGGCAGCGTCGAGGCAAGGTACTGGTAGTTCGCCATGCTGATTACCAGCAGGGTTGTGGCCTGCCCGCCGGCCGCTGTGCCTGAAGACTGATGGTCCGCACTGGGTGCTCGGGTGCTGAGCTGGTTCAGAAAGGTATTTTGGGCAAGAAATTCTGCGGTTGCATTGTACTGCCGAATGGCTGCGCTGAGTTCATGATTGGATTCCGGCTCCGGGCAGGTATCGATCTCGCCCTTGCGGATATTGCTGAGAGCGAACGCCAGCAGATTGGCCGGGAAACTCACCACATACTGGAAGTAGATTCCGCTCAGCAGCACACAGACCGTCAGCAACAGAAAAGTGGCACCGACAATCAGCAGAAGACTGTTCGCTGCTCCCGCCTCGATATAGTCGAGGTTAAGCTCAAGCCGCACCGTCCCCGCAACCGCGCCGTTGAGCGTAATCGGTGCTTCATATTCTGCGCGAATGGATGCCTGCGGGACGGGCAAAGGCACCAGTGGGCGTATGGCTTCTTCGCGACCCTCCGCTTCGGCCAGCACGGCATCATCGACGCTGAGTACTGAGATTCGCTGAATGCCGGTGGCTTCAGTCAGGCTGTTGAGGACCACGTTCATGCTGATCAGATCGTTAGCCAAAACCAGTTCGGTCAGCTGCATGGCGGTTTGCTCGGCGAGAGCCTGACCGAGCCCGTCTGCTTGCTGCTGCAATAAACTGCGATTGCTGTAGCTGCTGATCAGCCAGAAGACGCACATGGCGAGGACCAGAAGCAGACATCCGGTGACCGTAAATTTGGTCGAAACCCGGCTCAGCGTCGGCCTGTGCTGAGAAGGTGCTTCTGCGTCTGTGTCAGGTGTTTTTGTCAAGCCAGAAAATCTTTTCGATGCGCCATGCAGGGGCAAGAATAACAGGAGCGTCGCATTGTCCCAAACAGTTGGAACGTGGCCGATCGACGCGGTATGCGAAAGCGAGGCCTCTCAGGCGGGCAGATGCCGCTATACCCCTCCCGAATGACGCAACCTGGCAAGCGCTACTGATGAATACTCAGCCCAGTCGCGTTTTACTGTCACTGCCCGGGTCTTCTCTGACCAGCCGAGGGACCAGATAGCCGGGCAGCAGGGCACGGATTTCGGTGATCAGGTTCAGGCCTTCTTGTTCGTCGACCAGAAAATGTCCGGTTCCGGCAACCCGATCCGGCAGGTGCAGATAGTAAGGCAGTACATTCATGTCAAACAGTTTATGACTCAGCGAAACCAGACATGCTGCATCATCATTGATGCCTTTGAGCAGTACTGACTGATTCATCAACGTTGCGCCCGTTGCTCTGAGCTTTTGCATGGCGAGCTGCACCGAGGAGTCAATCTCCTGACCGTGGTTGCAATGAATGACAATTACCAGTTTGCTATTCAGCGACGCGAGCGTCTGGCACAGACTGCGGGTAATCCGCTGCGGGATCACTACCGGCAGACGGGTGTGGATACGAATGGTGGTGATCTGTCTGAGTGTGTCGATCTGAGTCAACAGCCAATTGAGATAGTTGTCTCCCGCGGCCAGCGGATCACCGCCGCTCAGAATGACCTCGGAGATGCTGCTGTCCCTGCCGATCTGCCCCAGAGTTTCCTGCCACTGCTGCTTGCCCGGCGTGTTGGTCGCATAGTCAAAGTGTCGCCTGAAGCAATATCGGCAGTGCACTGCACAATGAGGCGCTGCGGTAAGCAGAACACGACCCCGGTATTTTTGCAGCAGTCCTTGCGCCTGATTGAAGCTTCTTTCCTGCAGGGGATCTTCACTGAGCGAGGAATCCACCTCCTCTTCCAGCTGGCTCGGCCAGACCTGCCGCAACAGTGGGTCGTCCCATTTGCCCGGCTGCATGCGCCGCGCAAATGGTCTGGGCACCTTGAGAGAAAACCTGTCCAGTCCGGACTGGGCCAGTAGGCTATCGGAGCCCTGGTTGCTGTCGAGCTGGAGAATTTCGGTTAATTCCTTTGGATCTGTGATGAGATCAGCTAATATTTCCTGCCATTTTTCAGGCGGGTCAGAAGTGATGACCGATAGGGCAGCGTTGCTCATGACTGGATACGGGCGTTAACTGTTCGGAATTCAGACCGGGTCACAATTTGTGCGGTGGTTTCGTCGCATCATAGCAACAATGCGGATGACAAGCAGGCTTATCCGTGAAAACACAGGTAAACTTTTCGTCCGGGGTCCGGTCGCCTCCGAGATACCCAGACAGAAGAAAGGAGACAGCAAATGGCAAGCTACGCAACCAACGAATTCAAATCAGGACTGAAAGTGCTGGTCGACGGAGAGCCCTGCTCTATCCTTGAAAACGAGGTGGTTAAGCCCGGTAAAGGCCAGGCTTTCAATCGCGTGAAATTTCGCAATCTGCGTAACGGCAGAGTCTGGGAACGTACGTTTAAATCCGGAGAGTCGATTGAAGCGGCCGATGTCATGGAAATCGACATGGAATATCTCTATGCGGACGGTGAGTTCTGGCACTTCATGAAAACTGACGGTAGTTTCGAGCAGGTGGCGGCGGACGCAAGCGCAATCTCTGAGGCGAAAGACTGGCTCAAGGAACAGGATGTCTACCAGGTGATTCTCTGGAACGAGGCGCCAATCTCGGTGTCGCCACCGAATTTTGTTGAGCTTGAGGTCACGGAAACAGACCCCGGACTTAAAGGCGACACGGCTCAGGGCGGCACCAAGCCGGCTACTTTGAGCTCGGGCGCGGTGGTCAAGGTGCCACTGTTCGTCAATATCGGCGATGTGCTGCGTGTCGACACCCGCACGGGTGAGTATCAGAATCGCGTCAGCAAATAAATCACCATCCGCCTTTGAGCGTTGACTTAGCGTGGCTGAAAGGAAGCATCACTCCTTGCCGGGTAGCCTGAAGTTGCGTGCCTCGGTGCTGGCCGAGGTCAGGCGCTTCTTTGCTGAGCGGGAGGTGATGGAAGTTGAAACGCCGCTGCTGGGAACCAGTACCGTCACGGATGTGCATTTGCATTCCTTTGAGGTGCGTACGCATGATCCTTCGCAGCTCCCCTTGTTTCTTCAGACCTCACCTGAGTACGCGATGAAGCGGCTGTTGGCCGCGGGCTCGGGCCCGATTTACCAGATTGCCAAAGCCTTTCGGGCCGGCGAGCGAAGCCGCTTGCATAATCCGGAATTCACGCTCATTGAATGGTATCGTCCCGGGTTCTCGCTGGCTGATCTGATGGATGAAGTGGAGCAGCTCATTGCTCGTTTGTTGAGCCGTCAGAATATTCCAAGAGTTACCTACGGAGAATTATTCAGGACGCATCTCAATCTTGATCCGCACACCATCGCCCTTGAGGAACTGAAGCAGCGCAGCGATGAGTTGATTGATGTCCGCAGCGCTGATCTGGATGCGACCGATTATCTACAGCTGTTGATGGGTCAAAAAATTGAGCCAAGCTTGCCGGATAGCTGCTTTATCTATGAATATCCAGAAGCGCAGGCCGCACTGTCGGTTGTAGCGCCTGATGCTGAGGGCGTTCCTGTCGCGCAGCGCTTTGAACTCTATGTAGACGGCATGGAGCTGGCCAATGGTTACTTCGAGTTGACTGACGCGGCAGAGCAGCGGGCGCGGTTTGAGAGGGACCTTGTCAGACGGCAGCAACTTGGCCTGCCGGCTGTGCCTGTCGATGAAGAACTGCTTGCTGCTATGGAGGCGGGCCTGCCGAGCTGCGCAGGTGTTGCGCTCGGTCTCGATCGTTTATTGATGGCGCTCGGTCAAAACCGGGATATTTGCGGTGTAATCAGCTATCCGCTGGACTGAACGTTCAGCCCTCGCGCGCCTCCTGCAACACCCGGTCCGTATACATCGCGCGCATTTTCATTGTGACAGGGCCGGGTGTCCCATTTCCTATCCGGGTCCCATCAATCTCAACAACGCCAAGCGCCATAGTCGTCGCGCTGCTGATGAACGCTTCGTCCGCTGCCAGCGCCTCTTCCACGGTAAACAGTCGCTCCTCAATCTCGATGCCTGTTTGCTCGGCCAGCTCTAACAGCGTTCTGCGTCTGATGCCCGGCAAGATGGAGTTGGACAGCGGTCGGGTGACAATCTTATCGCCAATGACAATATAGGCAGAGGAAGACACCCCCTCAGTGACATAACCGTCTTCCACCATCCAGCCTTCTTTCGCCCCTTTGCTGACCGCGTCCTGCTTCGCCATGCACTGTCCAAGCAGGTTGATCGATTTGATGTCGCGCCGTTTCCAGCGCAGATCAGGAGTGGTTGCGACTTTGATACCTTCAGTGGCAGCCGGGTTGTTGAGCAGGTTCATCTGGGATGAAAACGCCATGAAGCCGGGCGCGGTATCGGCGGGGAACGGAAAATCCCGCTCGGCAACGCCCCGGGTCACCTGAGAGTACACCACGCCTTCGCGAAGATTATTGCGGCTCACCAGTTCTGACATCACGTCAAGATACGCCTGCTGACTGCAGGGCCAGTCGAGCTGAATCTGGCTGAGGCTCCGATCAAGACGCTCCAGAAAATAGGCTTTGTCGACAACGGCTCCTTCGAATACAGGGACGACTTCATAGACGCCGTCGCCGAAAATATAGCCTCGGTCAAAGATGGAGACTTTGGCTTCATCGGCAGGCAGATACTCGCCATTGAGATAAACAATTCTGGTCAAAGCAGGGTCCTTACTGGGTCAATAATCAATACGATCGCTCAAGCGTGTGCGGTGCGTTAAGGGTCCGGCAGCCATCAGGCCGGCGGGGAATAACACATGCGCTCAGAATTCTCTGGCGAAGCTCGCCAGGGCTTCGCCATCAAGCCGCTGCACTGTCCATTCATCCATAGGTGCTGCTCCGATCGAGCGGTAGAACTGGATCGAAGGTTCATTCCAGTCCAACACCGACCACTCAACGCGCGTGCAGCCCTTGTCGACAGCCAGTCTGGCAAGATAGGCCAGCAGGCACTTACCAAAACCTTTGCCACGCATGTGCGGCTGTACATATAAATCTTCCAGATAGATACCCGGTCTCCCGGTGAAGGTGGAGAAATTATGAAAGAACAGGGCATAGCCGACCGCAGTACCCTGATATTCTCCGATGACAGACTGGGCATAGGCCACCTCACCAAACAGGGTTTCTTCCAGTGTTTCAACGCTGGCGACGACTTCGTGCAGCAGCTTCTCATATTCCGCCAGTTCCCTGATGAAACTCAGGATTAGGGGACAGTCTTCGACCGTTGCCTTTCGCAAGACAAAGTCCGGTAGTGAAGTGTTTATGATCATTTTTTACCCGTTGCGGCAGGTGGTTCCGGCGCTATAAGGCTCGACCCGGCGTTTGCGCACGCTTCTTCAGTTTTAACGGTATGCCTGGACTGCTATAATCCGCGCCTCTTTTTTCAGGTCGATCGCCAGGTCGAGTGCGCGCTAATTAAGGAAACATGATGTCAGCGAAAAAATCCACCATTATTTATACCGAAACCGACGAAGCTCCTGCGCTGGCAACCTACTCCTTGTTGCCGATTGTCGAAGCCTTCGCCCGCGCTTGCGATGTCGATGTTGAGATCAGAGACATCTCCCTGTCCGGACGCATCATCGCCAACTTCGCTGACTATCTGAGCGCTGACCAGCAGCAGTCCGACGCGCTGGCCGAGTTGGGAAATCTGACCCAGGATCCGCTGGCGAACATCATCAAGCTGCCGAATATCTCGGCCTCTATTCCACAGATGAAGGCAGCCATTGCAGAGCTGCAGGGGAAAGGCTATGCGCTTCCTGACTACCCGGAAGAGCCTTCAAGCGATGAGGAGAGAGATATCAAGGCCCGCTATGACCGCATTAAGGGCAGCGCAGTTAACCCGGTTTTGCGCGAAGGAAATTCCGACCGACGTGCACCGGCTTCGGTGAAGAACTACGCGAAGAAGAATCCTCACTCAATGGGGGTCTGGTCTTCGGCGTCAAAGTCTCATGTCGCCAGCATGGCAGAAGGTGATTTTTTTGGCAGCGAGCAGTCCACTACAGTGCCTGCTGCGACTTCGGTAACGATTCAGCATACCGGCAGCGATGGCACAGTCTCGGTGCTCAAGGACAACATTGCTCTGCAGGCCGGTGAAGTTATCGATGCTGCCTGTATGAGCGCGCAGGCCTTGCGCGAGTTTCTCGAAGCGGAGATCCAGGATGCAAACGAGCAGGATGTGCTGATGTCTCTGCACATGAAAGCCACGATGATGAAGGTTTCTGACCCGATTATCTTTGGCCACGCCGTGAAGGTGTACTACCGGGACGTCTTTGAAAAATACAGCGAGCAATTTGCCGAGCTCGGCGTGGATGCCAACAACGGCATTGGTGATGTCTACGCCAAGATTCAGTCGCTTACTGATGAGGAGCGGACGGCAATTGAAGCAGACCTGCAGGCGGTCTACAGCACCCGGCCAGATATGGCGATGGTGGATTCAGATCGGGGCATCACCAACCTGCACGTGCCCAGCGATATCATTATTGATGCGTCCATGCCCGCAGCGCTGCGTTCCTCCGGACAGATGTGGGGCCCGGATGGTCAGCTCCACGACATGAAAGCAATCATCCCGGACCGCAGCTATGCGGGGATCTATCAGCAGGTGATTGACTACTGCAAACAGAATGGCGCGTTTAATCCGTCGACCATGGGCAGCGTGCCCAATGTGGGACTGATGGCGCAGAAAGCGGAAGAGTATGGTTCACACGACAAGACATTCGAGGTCGCCGCAGACGGGACGATCGCAGTGGTTGATGGTGATGGCAGGACCCTGCTTGAACACGCGGTAGCGGCAGGCGATATCTGGCGGATGTGCCAGGTGAAGGACGCGCCTATTCAGGACTGGGTGAAGCTGGCGGTGTCCCGCGCGCGCCTGAGCGAGACACCTGTTGTGTTCTGGCTGAATGAAGAGCGGGCGCACGATGCGCAGCTGATCAAAAAGGTCAATGCCTACCTGCCTGAGCACGACACTGAGGGGCTTGAGATTCATATCATGGCTCCGGCCGCGGCGACTCGCTTCTCTCTGGAGCGGATCGGTGCGGGTAAAGACACGATCTCCGCTACGGGCAACGTGCTGCGTGACTACCTGACGGATCTGTTTCCGATTCTTGAGTTAGGCACCAGCGCCAAGATGCTTTCTATTGTTCCGCTGATGAACGGCGGGGGCCTGTTTGAGACAGGCGCCGGAGGTTCAGCGCCCAAACACGTGCAGCAGTTTGAAAAAGAGAACCACCTTCGCTGGGATTCGCTGGGAGAGTTTCTGGCTCTGGCAGCTTCCCTCGAACATCTCGCTCAGGTCACGGAGAATTCGCGCGCTCAGGTGCTGGCCAAGGCACTGGATCAGGCAACCGGTAAATTTCTTGACGAGAACAAATCCCCGTCGCGGAAGGTGAATGAGCTGGACAATCGGGGCAGTCACTTTTATCTGGCCATGTACTGGGCAGAGGCTTTGGCGGCCCAGTCCGAAGATGCGGAGCTGGCACGGCATTTTGCTTCTGCTGCGACCGCCATGGGGGAGAATGAAGCCCGGATTGTGGCAGAGCTCAACTCGGCCCAGGGCGTTGCCATGGAGGTGGGCGGTTACTACAAGCCTGATCCGGAACTGGCTGCAGCGGCAATGCGCCCGAGTGCGACATTGAATGAGATCATTGCCAGTATCTAGGTGCGCTCTGAGGCAGCGTGAGGGCCTTCGATAGACCTGTCCGCGGTACAGGTCGCGACTGAAGGCAACTGAAGCTAGAAGGTAAAGGTGCCTGGATTCAGCCCGAGGCATAAAAAAGCCCACCAGATGGTGGGCTTTTTTGTGCGCGCAGTCGGCTTATTTTACTGCTCTGAGGTAGCGCTTGATTCCGCCTACCGGGCCTACTTCTGCGCCAAAGATGTTGCCATGACTGTCGGCGACCACGCCTTCAGCGGTGCAGGTGCCGCGGCAGTCTGGCTGAGGGTCCGGGATCAGGAATTCGACCTCCCCGGTAATCGCACTGCCGATCCGTATCCCCCGGGTCCAGTCTCCGTGATCGGGGTTTACCGAGCCGGACTCCGAGTCCGCTGCATAGAGCACATCGTTGTCATCAATAAAGATTCCGCTGTTGCGGCTGAACTGATACCAGACGTCGAGCAGATTGCCGTCCTGGTCAAATATCTGGATGCGGTTGTTGCCGCGGTCAGAGACAAACAGTCGCCCCTGAGAATCCATGGCAAGCGCATGCGGCTGACGGAAATTGCCGGGCTCCATGCCCCACTCACCCCATTTCTTGATCAGATTGCCTTCGGCATCATACTTGTACATGGCATTAGGTGTGCCCTCGGCGCTGGAGTGACCTTCACCGATGAAAATGGAGCCGTCCGGTGCAACCAGCACATCGTTCGGGGTATAGCAGCATTCCCCGTTGCTGCCGCCGCCCTTCACGCCGATAGACATCAGATGCACGCCGGTCGGGCTGAATTTGTGGACCTGATGACCGTAAGGTTCGCCGTCATAGCCCTCGATCTGGTTGGTGCCGCGGGCATCGGCAATCCAGACATTTCCGTCATGATCGACCTCAATGCCATGTGGCCAGGTGATATAGCCGGCGCCGAAGCTGCGAACCATATTTCCATCTTTATCGAACAGCATCACCATGTTGGTGTCAGGGCTGTTGACGCAGGCGTTGATGTTGCCGCCGCAGCGCTCGGCAATCCAGATACTCTCGCCATCCGGATGAACATCCACTGTGCTTGAGGAGCCCCAGTCACGTCCGGCCGGCATCTTAAAATAGCCTGACTGGGTAATGTAGGGGTTGGGCAGATCATTGACAGGAGGCATGTCTGCCTGTGCGAAGACCAGAGCGGGTGCCGCCAGTAGCGCGAGGCAAGCTGCTTTGAAACGCGTGTGATTAGACATCGGATTTTCTCTCATTGTTGTTGTAGTAGGACCAGCATCAGAGGATAAACCAGCAATCCCGCAGGTTCAATCGCAGCCCGGTGCTTCTTTCTGATAGTTCAATCTGGCCGGTGAAGGCGAGACGGTCACTGACTGGGTTGAGGGCTCTCTGATCTGGCAGAGGCTTTGTTATGGCGCTGATTGAGGGTCAGGTAGCCCAATTTACTGTACCGGATATGTTGAAAAACAGTACCTGGTTGAGTGCGTTTCTGACCCTGAGGGGCATGCCGGGGCCTGGCTTGATCTGACATGCGGGTTTAAGCCTGCGTGGTTGATGTCTGAAGCCGCCTGCGCCGAGTCGCAGAGTGCGCGGTCAGCTACGCTGCGAGACAAGAATGCCGAACTGATCAATCTCGACCAGGACATTCCCGAAGTCAGTAATCTCTATGGGTGGGCGTGTCGAGCTGTCATGCTGTCCAAAGACGAACACTTTTATCGCCTGGCCACGACGCTGCGGCAGGCTGGCCATTTCAGAGTCGAATCCCTGCGGAACAAAAATGCTGACCAGGTCGATGTTGTCCCCGGCAGATTCCAGAAAGCTTCTCTTATTGGCATACCATTCAGTTTTTGTTGTCGGAAAATTCTCCAGTATTGAATCGTTGTAAACGAATACCACATCAACTTCCGTAATCAATATGGCGTTGTAATCGAGCCGCGACTGCACGAACACAGACTGCACTTCTGCCTGCGCGGTCATGCCTGTGAGCGCCATAAGCAGGAGAACTACCCGGCGGAGCCTGGCTATTTTCATGACCATTTTGGAGATTTGCGGGGAATGAATGCGCATGTTCGGAGCAGGGAAATTACGCCAGATCGGTTCGGTTCGCAAATAAAAAGCCGGCTCGCTTCTGCGGCCGGCCTTTTGCCCGAGACCATGCTGATGAGTGCCGGTGTTACTCGGAAGTCGGCACAACGCCGGTGTCAGATTTAGGCGAGCCATCGCCGTTGAAGCCCATGACCTCATAGCGACGCCAGCCGGCCAGGATACCCATCAGACCGTGATTGCCCTCGTGGCAGGCGTACTCGAATACCGGATCCGGCGAAGCGCGAAGGGGAACCCGCGCTGACCAGGGCTCGTCCCACGACAAGGGGTCGGTTACGGTGAAATCATATTCCAGCGTGTTGTCGTCCGCTCTGCTGAAGCGCTCAACCACGTACGCCTCATTGGACATGCCACGCAGATTGTAGGTGTGGTACCAGCCCTTGGTTTCGATGACCAGCGTGTCATCTTCCCAGCGCGCAATGGAGTTGCCTTCCCACTTGCCCTGCTTGATGTCGAAGTCATCGGCGTAGGGAATGATGCGGGCGGTATGCACCATCTCATTGAGAATCATCACGTGATCCTCGGTCTGCACCAGCTGCATGTTGTTGTTGTAGGATCCCGGTATCATCGGTGGGCCACCGACGAAGCCGGTGATACAGCGGTCTACCGTCGTGCGCCCCTCAGGACCGGCACTTTCAAAAACCATCTGCTGGTAGGCAGACCGGCGCTGCTGTCCCGCCTCATTCAGGCTGGGAATGCGGCCGTTAGGCGGGTCGTAAATCAGTGAGGTACGGCGATCGGCGATGGTCTCGCTGCCGCGCTCATACCAGAATTCATTATAGGAGATGACCCCCGGGGGATAGCCAGCTCCACCGACCGAATCGATGATGAGATCACGGTTCTGACGCCGGTTCTCATAAGCTTCCCATTCTTCCGCCTGCTCAGGCGTGAGCACCTCCAGATTTTCCAGTTCCCGCGGACGCTGCAGGGGCGTGATGGTCCGGAACGTATAAAAACCCTGAAAATCCGGGTGGCCGTACTCGGTCCTCGGAATCTCGCTGTCCTGAGCGGACAGCAGCGGCGCCAGGCATAAACCGGCTGCAGCCAGCGTGAGTTTGGTCAGGCTTTGCTTGCACATGGCAACCTCCAAATCTTGTTATTCAACTGCCGCTTTGTTACGGCCAGAGCATCGAAATTACGCCTGTTTTACCGCTTTTTCAAGGCTGATGAAGGCCGGCCAAATCTGCCGGGTCAAATTGAATTGGCCCGATAGCTGGTTTATCCTCTGGCTGGTCGTTTTGAGTGGGCACGAGGAGCAGTATGGCCACCCTTGCACAAAGTCACACCAAGCAGGCAACTGAGCCTTCAGGATCCCCTGAGGCGGACATCAGTCTCAGCCCCTATAAATTTTCCGCCGCGCTTACCGCTGGTCTGTTCCTGCTGGCCTTTACGCCGCGGGTGCAGAGCAATGAGACGCTCGCCTATTCAGTGATCGGTGCCGCGCTGGTACTGGGCGTCTGGCAGATTTTCCAGATTCTGACGGCGCGTCGAACAGGCCAGACTTTTGGTTTCAACGTGGTGTTGCGCCAGCAGCACTACATCCAGATGATGGTGCAGTTCAGCGTCTATCTCTACTGGGGCTACTACTGGAGACCGGTCTACGAACATCTCTGGTTACTGGCGGCGCAGGTATTGTTTGCCTTCAGTTTCGATATGCTGCTGTCCTGGTCGCGCAAACGCAATTACACCCTCGGTTTTGGCCCGATTCCGATCATCTTCAGCACCAATTTGTTCATGTGGTTCCGGGATGACTGGTTCTATCTTCAATTTTTGATGATTGCCGTCGGCTTCATGGGTAAAGAGTACGTTCGCTGGCACCGGGAGGGGCGCAATGTCCATATCTTCAATCCCTCGGCCTTTGCGCTCGGTATCTTTTCGCTGCTGTTGATAGCGACCAACACCACCAGCATTACCTGGGGTCAGGAAATTGCGTCCACACTGACCCTGGCGCCCAACATTTACACATTCCTGTTTCTGATTGGCCTGGTGGTAATGTATTTTTTCTCCATCACTCTGGTTGCCGGCATGGCGGCAATTACGCTGTTCAGTTTCTCAACGCTTTACTCCTTCGGTGCCGGTGTTCCTTACTTCATTGATTCGGATATTCCAGCGGCCGTATTTCTCGGCCTGCATCTGCTGGTGACTGACCCGTCCACTTCGCCCCGGACTCCGCTGGGCAAGCTGATGTTCGGCATGCTTTATGGTATCGGCGTGTTTGCCCTCTACACACTTTTGGATCTGGTCGGCGCGCCGACCTTCTATGACAAGCTATTGTGTGTGCCTTTGCTGAACCTCAGCGTCATTGTCATAGACAGAATGGTGCGGTCGATTGATTCAGAGGCGGCGCTGAACCTGTGGAAAAGCTCGTGGTTCGGTGGCCGCGGCAATCTGGCCCACATGAGTGTCTGGATTCTGGTGTTTGGCCTCATGAGTGTCATTGGTAAAACAGACGGCAAGCACACCGGTGACAGCCTGCCGTTCTGGCAGCAGGCCTGTGCAGACGGGGTTGCGAACAGCTGTCAGCGGCTGGTCCAGCTGCAGTCAACCTACTGCGCTGACAATGCCGGCTGGGCCTGCAACGAGTTGGGTATCCTGTATCGCTCAGGAGCCGTTGTTGCGAAAGATGAAATGCTGGCCAGCGCCTATTTTTCCCAGTCCTGTGAGCTGAAGTTTCAGGCGGGCTGTCTGAATCTGCTGGCGGAAGACCGGTTTGCCAGTGCTGATCCCAGACCCCTCGACCTGCGCCTGCTGTTGCGCGAAGGCAGCCGCAATCTCCTTCAGTGGTCGGAAGCCGATCTCTACGCACGGGCCTGCGAGCACGACTGGTCCTTTGCCTGCAGTAAAAGCTGATCTGCGCGGATGAGTCAGGGCAGTCCGTCAATTGAAACGCCCGTACCCAGTCGTACGCTGGGTTTCATGCTGATGAGTGCGGTGATTGTGGCGGTGGCACTGTTTCTGGCGCAGCAGCGCAAGCAGCAGGACGCTGATGGGCAGATACCGGCCTTGCCGCTGCCGGCAAGTTTGCCGGGATTCTCAGCGGAGCACTGGTATCTGCCGGACGACTCGGCCCTGGGCTTCGTCCACATCCCGGCGGGTCGCTTCACCATGGGCAGCAATCCGGCGGTTGATCCGATGGCCTATGGGAATGAACGCTGGTCAGCGACCCGCCGACAGGGTCGTCCGGAGTTGCCTTCCTATTATATTGCCCGCTATGAAACGAGCGTTGCGCAGTTTGCGGCTTATCTGAATGCCACCGGTCAGTCCTCGAGTGCCGTTGAGGGATTGGCACCCGACTTGCCGATTACCGGAATCACCTGGCCTGAGGCCCTGGCCTATACCCGCTGGCTTGACCTTGTCCTGCGGCAGTCTGATCAGACGCCGGCAGAGCTGAGAGCCTTTCTGGAAGGCGGGGGTCGCGTAACGCTCCCGTCGGAGGCGGAGTGGGAGAAAGCCGCGCGTGGCACCGAGGGCCAGGTTTTTCCCTGGCGCAGCGGGCCGCCGCCGGAGAGTGTCAATTTTAATGGCGGCGAAATACGCGCTGTCAACGCGGTGGACTGTTCTGAATGCGTCTGGGGATTGTCCGACATGGCGGGCAACGTCTGGGAAATGACCGCGAGTCCCATGCAGCCCTATCCCTACTCTGAAGCTGATGATCTGGAAGCCCGCGATGGCGAGGCGCTTTGGGTCATGCGGGGCGGATCGTTTGCGGACGGTATCGGTAACGTCCGAGCTGCGGTCAGAGGTGGCGTCGACCCGGGTGTGCGCAACGAGGCCATCGGTTTCCGGCTCGTCATCAGCGCCCGCCCCTCTGCTCGGAATCCGTAAATTTCCTGTCAACCAATCTTTGTTCGTCGCGTTCTAATAAGCAAGCCAAGACAGTTGGTGTTTATTGAACCGCCTGGACTATCCGGTGGGACTTGAACAGGAGATGAAAAAATGAAATCGCTTATCCTCGCAGCAATCCTGGGCGCTTCGATGACCCTTGGACTGAATTCAGCCGAGGCGCACCCAAGGTCCGGGCCTCATCGGCATACCACGCGGGTTGTTGTTACCAAGCCCGTCATCGTCAGACCCGCTCCGGTTCGCACAGTGGTCACCCGGGCTGTCGTCGGGCAGTTTTTTGAGTCGGTGCCGGGGCCACACATCCGGGTGGTTCACGCAGGTCGAACGTACTTTGTTCATGATGGGGTCTACTACGCCAGGCAAGGCCGTGGCTACACGGTGGTCAGACCGGTAGCCGGTGTCAGAGTGACGACTCTGCCGCGCGGAGTCGCGAAAGTCCGAATCGGTGGCAGAACGCATTACCGTTACCAGAATGTGACTTACCGGCGGGTCAATAGTTACTACGTCGTCGTCTGACTCCGGTGCTGTCGTCAGCACGGCGCTTATCCGGGGATCAGGGTATGCTCTGACCCCCGGAGTCTTTTTCTGATTCGGGTGCGGCCGCTACCGAGGCCGGTCAGCTGAGCCTGGACCCTCAACACCTTCTTTTGTCATCTGTCTGATTCGGCGGATGGCGTCCTCATCAAGCTGCCGATAGGCGGCTTGTAAATAGACGCCGATGTCCGATTGTTCATCAGATTCGCTCAGATCACGCTGATAGAAAAAGAGCACGAACAGCGCGCCCTCTTCAGGTTGCTCGATGCGGGTTCTGCTCTGAGCCGAGAATGGGTTGTCCCGTGCCGTTGTCCGGGTGACTATCTGCCTTTCAGGATAAAGGATTACCTCTTCGCAGAAACTGTCCGCGCCTGCCTCGATGGTCCGTTCAAAGGTATTGATGCCGGTTGCTCTGGTGGTGCAGCGTAAGTGGGGGTTGAAAGCCTGTGGTTCTCGGGCACGCAGCACCAGACCCTGCCACAACTCGCTGCGGCTGATGGGCGGTAGAGCGCAATCGCCGGGACAGTTCACCTCGATAGTATGTTCAAATTCCAGCATTGAGACCTCTGCATTGTTCATACCCTGCTCGGCAGTCGGGCGCAGGCCGCCGAGGGAAACGTTCACCCGGTCCGGCCCGCTGAGGCGGCACATCCGCCGACCGCTCGCTGAGCAGAAAATGCGGTAACCCGGAGCTACCTGCATTCGACAAACAGTGGTCTGACTCAGTAGACTGCCGCTTCCCAGTTTTATGCGCGTTGATAACGGAATACTAATGAATACGGACATACTTTTCAGACCCTTTACGCATCCTAAACTCCAGCTGCCCAATCGCATTGCCATGGCACCGATGACGCGACAGTTCTCGCCACAGGGAATTCCCGATGCCGCGGTGTGTGATTACTACCGCCGCCGCGCAGAGGGAGAGGTCGGCCTGATCATCACAGAGGGGACTACGGTTCCCCATCCGGCGGCTTCGTCTCATATTCAGATTCCAAAATTTCATGATGAGTCACTGGAGGGGTGGGCGAAAGTCGTTGAGACCGTGCATGCTGCGGGGAGCAAAATTGCGCCGCAGCTCTGGCATGTTGGCGTGATTCGCAAGCCGGGCCAGGGCCCGTATCCGGACTATCAAACCGTCTCTCCGTCCGGCTACCTGCGGCCCGAGAAAAAGGTGCTGCAGCCGCTTTCAACTGCTGAAATAGACCAGATTATTCAGGCATTCACCCAGTCCGCGGCCAACGCGAAAGAGCTGGGATTCGATGCGCTTGAGCTGCACGGAGCGCACGGGTATCTGATTGATAATTTCTTCTGGGAAGGCACCAATGTTCGCGAAGATGAATATGGCGGTTCTCTGGTCAAGCGCACCCGATTTGCGGCAGCGATCGTCGAATCGATCAGAGCAGAAATTGGCGAAGACTTTCCGATTATCCTGCGATTCTCCCAGTGGAAGCAGCAGGATTATGAAGCGAAGCTTGCTCACTCCAAAGAGGAGCTGGCGCAATTTCTTACGCCGCTGTCCGACGCCGGCGTAGACATTTTTCACTGCAGCACCCGACGCTTCTGGGAACCGGAATTCGAAGACTCACCCCTAAATCTGGCTGGCTGGGTCAAACAGATTACCGGCAAACCGACCATCAGCGTGGGCAGCGTGGGGCTGTCCGAAGAATTCGTGGCCACTTATCGGGAGGGCACTGCAGAAGTTCGCGGAATCGAAGATTTGCTTGCCCGCATGGAAAAGGACGAGTTTGATCTGATTGCGGTCGGTCGAGCGCTCCTGGCGAATCCCGACTGGCCGAAACTGATTCGGGCGGGTGAAACCGATAAACTCAGGACCTTCAACAAGGAACAGCTTGCGGAACTGATCTAGACGGAACTGTTGGCATGAATAGATTCTCAGTAACGCTCTTATTGTCAGGCCTCACGGTCATGGCCGGCACGTTATTCTGGGTGTTCGCCCCTCCGCCTGCTGCAGTTAACGCCACGATCCCGAGCGGCGGCGAGGCACTGGCGCGTGGGGAATATCTGTTCAGCGCCGGCGGCTGTATCAGCTGTCACAAAGGTGAGGAGCGTGCTGAAAGCCCCAGCGGGGGTCTTGCGTTGCGCACAGATTTCGGGGTTTTTTATGCTCCGAATATTACGCCCGATCCGGTCAGCGGCACCGGTAGCTGGTCCGGCGCCGACTTTATCAATGCGATCAAGCACGGCCGGGCACCGGACGGCAGTTATTATTTCCCTGTATTCCCCTATCGCTCCTACGCCGGATTGAGTGATGAAGATGTGCTGGATATGGCGGCTTACATCCTATCGCTGGATGCAGTTGATTTCCGGGCACCAGAGCCTGAAGCGGCGCCATGGTTGCGTCGCTGGATGATTGCCGGTTGGAACAGGCTTGCTGATCTGTCGCAGCCGGACAATGAGGTATTTTCTGATGAAACTGTGGCTCGTGGCGCCTATCTTGCAAGAAATCTCGGGCATTGCGGAGAATGTCATACCCCCAGAAACGACCTTGGTCTACCGGACTGGAGTCGCGAGTTCGGCGGCAGTCAGCTGGGTGATGAGATTATTGAGCCCATTGACTCAGACGCACTTGCGCACTGGACTGCTGCCAATTTTGACCTGTTTCTCATTCTGGGTATGAAGCCTGAAGGTGAATTTGTCGGTGGTGACATGAACGAAGTGATTGAGTTCAACACCAGCAGACTGACCGACGAAGACCGTGGGGCACTGGCTGCATTTTTCACGCGCCACCAGCGCCCTGACTGACAGCGGCGGCTTGCCGGGTTAACCCGGATTTCTCATTATCTGATTTCGCCTGTCAGGCCGGCGGATGTCGCCAGCGCTGTCGGCGGCGCGGTACCCCAGCATTGTCTGCTCTCCTGCACAGCCGGAGCGTATCAGTTTCGTGCGCGGGCCAGCTTCACGCGCTGCGTCATCTCATGAAAGCTGCGATGTGCCAGTGCTTCGCTAAAATCTGACCGGAGTGAACCCGTTGTGTCCGGTTTTGCCAAAAATTGTTAGCTTTCGTGAAAATTTGTCTACACTGAAGGCGTCGCACCGGTAGTGTCAGGGCGTTGACCCCTGGGTCAACAGTCCGAGGGTTATTCCGGCAGGTGAAGTCAATCAGCTTTGCCGGGGTGTCCGGGGCTGCCGGTGCTGCTGAAATCAGAAGCAGAGTGATTCACACAAGGAGATGGTAGATGAGGGAACTCACACTCGAAGAAATGGAACAGGTGGCCGGTGGGCTGGGTCCGGCCGGTGCCGTGATTGGCGGTGTCGCCGGCGGGTTAAGCTCATACGTCGGCGGCGGCGGTGTCGGTGGCATCATCGGCGGTGCAACGCTAGGAGCAGTCGGAGGATTCTTCGGCGGTATTGCCTCGGCAACAACAGGGTTGGGCCGGGCCATGTTCGGAGGCTACGCAGTCGGGGCAAGCGTTCTGGGCTCGGCAACCGGAGAGCCCAGCTCGTAACAGGGGGTATTATGGAGACGGTTTACTTGAACGCCGTGGTGATTTCTTTGTTCGCAACCTGGTTCATCCCGGCTACGATTCGAGACCCCCACAGCGGAGAGTTTCTGGGGTTTGCTCATGGAAAGTTCCTGGGCTTACTGGCCGCATTAACCCTCGTGGAAAGCTTCGTGGTCTCGCAGAGCTTCGGGTTCGGGCTTGAGGCGCTGCTGAGAGTGATCGCACAGGTCCTGATCGCTGTGTTTGCCGGGCTGATTTTTGTGAAATATACCCATCCCCGACTGTTCGGTTCGAGCATCAACTTTACCAAATGGTGGTAATCGCTCGGGCCGTTCGGGGCAGTCAGGCGGGTTGCAGAAGTTGTAGGTCTGCGCCTCCCGAGCAGGGCTAAAGACGGGGCTTGAGTCAACACACGACAGCGGGGCAGCTGCCTGCCCCGCTATTGTGCGCCTACCTGATGGAATACTCAGTCGTTGTCGACCCGGTAGGTATCATGACAATTGCCGCAGGAGCCGCCCAGCGCACGGAAGGCGCCCATCGCGGTTGCAAACTCCCCGGTTGAAGCCGCTTCGGCAAACGCAATCGCATTGTCTTCCAGTGCCTGAGCCTTATCGCTGAGGTCACTCATGTTGTCCCAGATACTGTCGAGCGCGGTGGTCTCTACCGCGAACCCCCGTGTGTCTTCTGCCATTACTTCCGGAATCATGCTGGCGATCGCGGCTATTCTCCGAGCGTTACGCTCGGCGACTTCCGCATTAAAAGGCGCGCCCTGAGCCATACCGGCGATAGGGATCAAGTTAAAACGGAGTGTCTTAAACAGGGCCTTGCGTTGATCAACAGCTTGCGCTGCGCGTTGCTCGGGAGTGATGTTGTCTTGCGCAGACACGACCATCAGCAATCCGGAAACAGTCACGCAAAACGCGGACACCAGAATCAGTATTTTTCTCATTATTGAACCTCCACCTAGGTGAGTTTGCAGGCCAGACGGATCGATATAGCAGCTTGGAACCTGCGGGATTGGCTGATTACCCCCGAATGCCACGGGAACCCGTTCAGCGTGGGCTGACTATATTACAAAGCGTGAGGGCATGCCATTGGCGAGGGTGTTCGCCTAGCTTGCCACTTCTTTCCAGAGGAAGAGCCGGGTGGCAGCCAGGAAACTGATCGCCAGCCACACAGCGATACCCAGCAGACTTGGGAGAATGTCAGTCAGAGCAGCTCCGGCGTTGGCGATTTCGCGCATCCCAGTGGAAACGAAAGACAGCGGCAGCAGTTGGGCCAGCGGTTGTATCCATTCGGGCATCGACTCTATCGGATAAAAGATCCCTGACAGGAATATCTGCGGCATGATGACAATGTTGCCAAGTGCGCCGATAGTCTCCTGAGTTTTTGCCAGACTGCCCAAGCTGAATCCGAGGCACAGAAAGACTACCGTCCCCAGAATGACGACAAAATAGTAAGCGAAGAAATTGCCGACAATCCGGATATCGAGCAGCACCACTGCCAGAACAATCAGCACGGTAAGCTGAACCAGAACGATGGTCATCCGGGCAAAGACTATCGCAGTGATAAAATCTTTTGGCTCAATCGGGGTGACGAACAGCCGCTTAAGAATGCCCTTGCGGCGATATTCCACAATGTTGAAACCACTGCCGGCAATAGACAGGTTCATCAGTGTCAATGCCATCAAGCCCGGCAGCAGAAAATCAATATAGCGCTGCGATCTGGCCTGGACATCTTCTATGGCGATGGTAAACAAAGGCGCGATTCCGCGAAATTCTCGCTCTATGGACAGTAGCGTTTGTTCCAGCACAGGCATGATCAGACCTAACTGGCTCACCTGGGCCGCATCCACCACCACGTTGATCTCAGAACTGCGCGTCTCAGGGGACTGACCGAAATCAGTGGGCAACTCCAGCACCATCGTCTGATCGCCGGCAATCAGCGCTTCTCTGAGTGGAGCCGACTCGCCGATGACAGTATTGAATACCGGAGAATCGCTCAGCCTCTGGACAAAATCTGAGGCGACCTGGTTTGACGACAGGTTGGCCACTCCAATGTTGATGGGCTCCTGTTCACGATCATTTGCCAGACTGAAGACGGTCATGAATATGACCGGGAAGAATAAGCTGAAGAAGATTGAGCGCCGATCTCTCAGGAAAATTTTTAAAAAGACCGACGTCAGATGTCGCTGGAGGGGATTGAGGATCATTGGTTACTCCCTCAAGCCGTGGCCTGTTAAGGACAGAAAAACGTCTTCGAGGTTGCCGTGCAGCGGGGCTTCAGGTGGCTCGGGTGCAAATTCGAGTATCAATGCTTCAGGCGTACCTTCCGCGATGATCTTGCCGTGGTCCATGATGGCGATGCGATCGCAGAGCTCTTCAGCCTCTTCCATGTTATGGGTGGTCAGCACAATGGTCATGCCACCCTCATTCAGGCCCTGCACCAGATCCCACAGATTGCGCTTGGCCTGAGGGTCGAGGCCCGTGGTTGGCTCATCAAGAAACAAGACCTTAGGCTCGTTTACCAGCGCACAGGCGATTGAGAAGCGCTGTTTCTGACCGCCCGACAGAGCTGCAGGTTTTGCTCTGGCTTTATCTTCCAGCTCAACTTTGGCGAGCAACGCCATGGGGTCTATCGTTCTGTGATACAGCGCGCCGAACAGTGAGAGGAGCTCTTCAAGGCTGACGTTGTCGAAATATTCGTTGGCCTGGAGCTGAACGCCAATGCGCTCTTTGACCCGGTAGGGGTTGGTCCTGACGCTGATGCCGTCAATAAGAGCTTCTCCGCCGTCGATATCGTTCAGGCCCTCGATCATTTCCAGCGTGGTAGTCTTGCCGGCTCCGTTAGGGCCGAGGATACCGAACACCTCGCCCTGCTTTATCGAGAGGGACACGCCGTTCACGGCAAAGAATTTTTGCGATTTGTCATCCGGCAGAGGGTATTGCTTCTGCAGGTTACAGACTTCGATGATGGGCATGGTAGGTCTAGTCCGGCGGCATTACTGGGCGGCGATGATAACCTAACTTGACCACTGAATACGCGGCTAAAGCGCAGTGCGATTGCTTTTCCAGTACCAACAGTCCTTTCGCTGTTGTGAGAAGACTCCAATCAACGGGATTCCTTGAATGTTGCTCTTGCCAACCTCTGAATTCATCCGACTGACAATCGATTTCTGAGGATGGGTTCAAACTGCGGGTCGCATTTCTGCCGTTCATCCGGTGGCGAGAACAAACGTTCGGAAATTACTGAGCCCGCTGAGCACGGGATAATCTACAGTAGGGGGTGCAGTTCGATTGGAATCGAGTCGTTCCTGCCTCCCACCAGCGCCCCGATGTACGTGTCGCTCCAGGTGTATTTCGCCTGCATGAGGGCGTTAATTCGGCTGCTTTTGTCTTCCCGGAACACGGTTCGATAACGAATAGTTTCACCGTTCCGGGTCAGTTTGACAGCATTGCTTGACAGGATGCGGTTAAACCAACCTGATCCGTCAGCACCTACCCTGAGATACTGTAACCCTTCATCATCGACGATCCAAAGCCTCGTAGTCTGCTCTTCTCCCGACTCATCCGTGGTGTGAAGTTCCACCACTTCGACTCGCTCAGCGGCCATGCGCTCCAATTCCGCGACCAACAGCAACAAGCAAACAAAGATCCCAATTCCCCAATGGAGTTTGTTCACAAGCAGCTCTCTGATGTTAATAATCTTTTTCAATAGTGATACTGGCCAAACCGATCGCTGAACCGTTTGGGTTTGATGGGCGCGAGGAAAAAGTAGAATACCCAGGCAAACCAGCTTAAACAGATCATGGCCAGGAGCCAGGCGATTTTCTCGAATCCCGTTGTCTTCTCGGAGGTTGCAATGATCCAGAAAGGCAAGAACCACAGTGCCAGACAGAAAATGCTGAGCACAATGCCGGCACCCGTCGCGGCGAGCGGAATGAGTGCCAGTGTGCCGAGTATGACCAGAAAGATGACGACTAAGTTGCCCAGTGTTTTCATAATTGTGCTTCGCTTTCGCGACCCTGCCTTATATGTTTGAGTTGAATCACAAAATGACTAGTGTCCCGTTAGCATTGCGAAGGGCGTGCCAATATACTATGAGCAATAAAAACAGAGACTTAGCTGCAGTCGCTTCGCAGCCGAGTTGGCAAAAAGCACGAAAAGTGGCGGATTTCGCCACAATAATAGGCTCCTGTCAGCGTCTTGGCTGAGCGTTCGTTGGCAAGGAAAAACAGAAAATCGGTGACAGGTGATCATTGGTGAGTGTTCCACAGGATACAGACCGTCTTCAGCTTCGACAGGCCCAAGTTGAAGACGCCCCGTTTATGCTGAAACTGCTCACGGAGCCGGCCTGGCGAAAGTTCATCAGTCAGCATGAGGTGAAGTGCGAAGCGTCTGCCCTGCGCTACATGGAAGAGCGTATTTTTCCGCCGTACCGTGAGGCTCTGGGGTTTTGGGTGGTTGTCTTTCGGGACACGCAGCAGCCGATTGGTATTTGTGGCCTGGTCAAGCGGCCTTATCTGGAGAAACATGATCTCGGCTTTGCTTTTTTGGAAGAAGTATGGGGCACCGGCGTCGCCAAAGAAGCGGCGGTGTCTTGCCTGAGCTACGCCAGCGAGAGTCTTGGCTTGGCCGAGATATGGGCAATTACCGTCGAGGAAAACATCCAGTCGATTGGTCTGTTAAAGAAACTGGGATTCAGGTTTCTCAAACACACCGTCAACCCTGATGAAGAAACCCTGGAAGTGTACAGCCGGATCTTGGGCTGAGGCGCTTCTGGTCAAAGATTCGGAGAATAGGTCGATGACAAGCTGGCGCGCCCGGTTTTCGGGCTTAACACTCATTGTTGTTCTGGTGCCTTCCCTCGCCGGAGCCGACGATTTCAACGACAGTGTGGATGCCATATTTGCCCAGATAGACGCTGCCACTGATCCCGGCTGCAGTGTCGGTGTCATTGCGGAAGGTGAATTGATCCACCGGTCCGGGTATGGCTTGGCTAACCTTGAACTGGATGTCCCGCTCGATGGCACGCAGGTACACCGGATCGGTTCGGTATCCAAGCAGTTTACCGCGTTTGCAGTTCTGCTCCTGGCCGAAGAGGGTAAGGTTGATCTTGAAGAGGATATCCGGGTGTACTTACCGGAACTGCACAGTTACGGCTACTCCGTCAGTATCAATGCGGTGCTCGGACATGTTGCCGGCATGGCAGACTATGACTATGTCTCCGGAGGTGATGACGGTCCGGTCGAGGGAGGGCTGAATCTTAGCTCCGTTGCCGGAGGGCCTTTCCGACTCGGCAATGAGGACTATCTCAGCATCCCGGAGTTCTTCGACGTGGTGAAACAGATTCCGTTGCGACAGGCGCCGAATGAATCCTATCGCTACAGCAACCTTGGATATTTTCTGCTTTCCATGCTGATAGAGACAGTGTCCGGTGAATCGTTGCGGGAATATGCCGCCAGGCAGATCTTTGAACCTCTTGGGATGCGCAACACTTTTTTCAGTGACGATCCGGTTGAAATTGTAAAGAACAGAGCCAGTGGCTATCGCCCTGAGGCCGGTGGCTATGTGACTGATATGACCAATCTCTTTTGGGTCGGGGATGGTGGTTTACATACTAATGTAGATGACCTGGCGCTTTGGGATGCTCATTTTTATCATCCGACTCTGGGTCTTAACCCCGAAGCGCTGATGGCCCGGTTTCTGACACCCAACAGCCCGCTTCCGTCCGCGCCGGATACGCTGTATGCCAATGGCCAGAACATCGGCAGAGCCAACGGTAAAGAGCGGATTTATCATTCCGGCGGATGGCTCGGAGTGACCACTTTTTATGCGCGTTATCCCGCGGAACAATTTTCGACCGTCCTGCTGTGTAATGACGTCAGCCAGTCTCCGTCCAGCTTGTCAGAGCAGATCGAGCAACTTTATTTCAGCTCGAGATAACACTAGGGAAAGTCGATGTCTTCGTTGATGTCTTCCAGGGGAATGTAGTCGAGGTCAAACCCAAAGGCGCGGGGCTCGGTTACGGACAGTGCCTGTGCAGTGCGGTAGTGTTGGGTACAGCCTATGCCAAAAACGGCGATTCTCTGTCCATACCGCATGCGTTCAGCATTCAGAGGTCGCGCCGTTTCCTGCTCTACGATGCAGATAAGATCCGGTACGCTGGCCACCGTCCGGCCATTAATGCTGGCGACGAGATACTCGTTTTTAATCAGGAGTTCCATCCTGCGGCCGGCGTCTTCAAAGCTTTGCACAGTGGCTGTGCCTACATCGTATCCGCCTACGATCTTCCGGGTGGTATCAATCACTTTGCCGGTGAACAAGCGCTTGATAACGCCATAGTCGCTTGCCTCAAACAGCGCAAAAAGTTCTGGCTCAATGGCGTCAATGTGGCCGTCATGGTGACGCAGCAGCGCGCCGAGTCTGGTGGCGAAGCTGAGGGTGTGCGGAATCGCACTGCGCTTCACCAGAGCGCCGGTCATCCCGTGTTCCGCGGAAGTGACCATGCCGCCCATGGCCACTGCCTTGGCACGAATTTCCTTTTCAAAACTCATCGCGTCCGCGCATTCCAGCAGTTCCCAATTACCGAATGCATCCATGATGACGGCGGGCGTCGGCTTGGCACCGTATATCGGAAAAGTCATCATCTGGGCCTCGGGGAGTGCCCGACCCATGCCGTCGCCATCGACGCAGGGAATGCCTTTCATTGCAGCGACGAAGGGCGGAATGGTGCTGTTTCCGCCGCCGACTTCAAATGGAATGACGGCATCGATATGCTTTCCCGTCACAGCTTCATAGCGGTTCAGTGCTCCGATAGCCTCATCGACAGTCGGCAGTTGCTCCAGGGTCACCGTGGGTGCACCAACCATGCCGATGCTCACCACGAACGCATCGTCCCGCAAATCTCCGGGAGAGATAAGCTGAGCCGGTCCCACCTGATGCAGTATCCGTTCGGCCAGTAATTGCGAAACATAGGGGTCGCCGCCTCCGCCGGTTGCGAGAAATGCCGCACCGGTGCACAGGTCCTTGATGTGCTCTGCTCCGATAGTTTTCATGGTGAGTGACGAAGGTCTCCGACAACCTTTACCCGAATTCTTGCCGCATCATCATCCATATAGCTTACGCTGGTCTCTTCGATGTCCAGCACACGTAGCGTCTTCGGCTCGGCGCCTGCGGCGACCGCTTTGGCCTGTGCTTCTCGGGTCATATCTGCCAGCACGCGGTCCCGACTGTGCTTACTGAAGCTGACCAGCTGTTCGACCTCACCTCCAACCTGTGCGATGGCCGCACCGATGGCATTGGCGACACCCGCATGCTCTGGCACGATGACGCTGGATGCAGTTGCCAACTCACGGGACACCAGAATAGCGCCACCACCGACCAGGATGACCGGTACCGGTGCTTCGCTGGGGCGCATCTTGTCGATGGCCTCGTCGATCATCCGGTGAATGCGCTGCGTTGCCCGCTCCACTACCGCTCGATCCAGCGTCTGTACGCGGGCGGGCTGGCCGACGCTGACCGAACCATTGGCTACTGCGATATCGGTTGCCGTCAGGGTTGAGCCACCGAATACCAGCGCCTCTTCGACCAGTCTGTGGCCGACGGACTGTGGCCCCACCGAGGCGCCTTCGTCGGCGATCAGGCTGCCGCCGCCCAGACCGATAGGAAGAATGTCGGGCATTCTGAAATTGGTCCGTACTCCGCCAACTGTGATATGGCTGTTACTCTCTCTTGGAAATCCATTCGCCAGCACGCCGACGTCCAGCGTGGTGCCGCCGATATCGACGACCAGCGCATCTTGCATGCCGGAGAGAACCGCGGCGCCCCGAAGACTGTTGGTTGGCCCGCTTGAAAAGGTCAGGGCCGGATAGCGTGCGATGAACTGGGCAGACATCAAAGTCCCGTCATTCTGACTGATATAGAACGGGCAGCGTAAGCCGCGTTCAGCAAGAGCAGCTTCCATGTTCGAGACGACCTTTGTAGCAAGTTCGCCGAGACTGGCATTCAGCAGCGCTGCATTTTCCCGCTCAAGAATGCCCAGACGGCCAATTTCATGGCTCATGGAGATATTGGCGTCAGGGATGCGCCGTCTGATTCGTGCAGCTATCTCGAGTTCATGGGCATTGTCGGCGGGCGAAAACGCCGCAGAGACCGCAATGGATTTGACGCCACTGTGGATGATATCGGCAATTGCTTCATCCAGTGCCGTTTCATCAATCGGAGCGATTTGCCGGCCGTCAAACATATACCCGCCGCCGATCATGTGGCCGTGATTACCCAGCGCGGAGGCGATGTCGGTGGGCCAGTCACACAGCGGAGGAAGCCCCGAGCCGGTCGGGAGGCAGGCTCTGATGATGGCTGTCGGACTCAACTGCTTGCGCTCAATGACGGCATTAGTAAAGTGGGTCGTGCCGATCATTACAGCCTCAATCGCCGTTACATCGACCCGGCCTTCAGTCATCACCCGGTCAAGCGCCTCGATAATTCCCTGACGCACATCGCTGCTGGTCAGTGCTTTATGGGCGCAGAGGATTTCCATGCCGTTCATCAGAACCGCATCAGTATGGGTACCACCGACATCTATACCGATTCTCATGCTGCAGACGGACTCCGGTTGAGTCGAGAGGGCCAGCATCTGCGGCAAACGAGATAAATAGGAGCAGTCACCACCAGCGCGTCCAGACTCGGGATATTAGACACAGACACTTCGGTGACGAAAATGATCGCGGAGAGGATGGTGCCTATAACCCAGGCAGCCATCGCTGCCCGATCATAGTCGGGAAGGGAGGCGCGCAATTCCGATGGGAATCGCTGTTGTCCGAGCAGAAAGTAGTCGACGAGATAAATGCCAGCGATCGGCGGCACAATCACGCCCAACCACTCCAGAAATTCGATGAAATGATCGGTAATACCCAGCATGGCCAGGCCTGTTCCGACCGCGCCACTGACAAGCATCAGCTGCCATTCCGGTGTTTTCGTCCGGACAACGGCCACCGCGAGAGTCGTGCTGTAGAGATTGACGCTGTTGGTTGTCCAGGTTGCAAAGACCAGAATGATGAATGCGCTGCCAGCCAATCCGAGGGCGATCATATAGGCCATTGGGTCAACCAGGCCGGTGATCATGGCGGGGAGCACTCCCATGAGCATGGAAAAGAAATTGCCCAGACCATTGCCCAGCAGCGAGGCGGAAACACAGTCTCCTGTGGTGCGGGCGTACCTTGACAGATCAGGCATCAGGACCACACCAACGATCAGGCTACCGACTACGGTCGAGACGGCAGTGTAGAAGTAGTCCGGATTGGCGCCCCTGATGTTCAGCACCGCGGGCCAGCTGACGTCGGTCATGGCAAGCTTGCTGACATAGATGAGAAAACAGATCAGTAAAGGCACCGCAAACAACGCCAGACGATCAATGGCTTTGAAGCCAAAAAGAGTAGTCACAAGAATCAGTGCCGAGGAGACCAGGGTAAGTGACCAGGTCGGCGGCGCGAGGCCCCAGATTTCCTCAAGTGCAATAGCGAGAGTCTGACCGAAGAATCCCGCGGTCACTGCGAACCAGCCCAGCAGTGTCAGAGCCAGCAGGATATTGACATAGTCAGACCCTTTTTTGCCGAACACGAATTCGATGATCAGGTAGCTGCTGAGTCTGGTTTGGGCACCAACAATGGCGGCAGGAATTGACATCAGGGCCAGTACTGCAGAGGCCAGCCCGATTGCTTTCGCAGCATCGACAAAGCCAAGTTGCTCGGCAGTAATTGCTCCGGTGTACAGCGTAGGCAGAGTGAGACAGATGCCAAAGAGAACCAGCCCGACGGACCAGCCGGACACTGTGTCCTCTGCTGTCACCGCAGTTCGTGCGCTTTCGTCAAGTAGCTGGCTTAAATGGCTCAAAGTCTATTTCTCTCCGCCCCGGCAGGCGGTGTCCGTGCGATGCTGTTACCATCTCTGTGATCTGCCGGACTCATCCAGCCCGAGGAGTGGTTGCGATATCCGCCGCGCTTTGTCATCTCAGTTTCTGCCCAGTTGGGTCAGCACGACTCCGTAAACCATCATCGCATCCCAGAGATTCTGCAGCCGAAGATTTTCATTCTCTCCATGCTGATTGTTGTCATGATTGGCCAGCGGCAACACGATGATCGGCGTTTCCATGCGGTTGGCGAACGCGTTCAGGGGCAACCCGCCTCCCATGGTCGGAGTCAGAATGAGCTCCGGCGTCAGTTCCCGCATCACACGGATCAGACGTTGAGCCATGGGGCCATCCATTGAAGTTCTCAGTCCGGGTGATCCGCCGCCGCGCCAGTCCAGTTTGACGACCTTGGAGTTGGCCCGAAGAATGTCGTCAGTGGGATCCTCGTAAACAATGAAATATCCCTCCCCGGTGATGTGGTTCTCGATGATCTGGCGAATGCGCTCGGGTCGCTGATTCGGGACGAGGCGCAGATTCAGTGAAACCGTCGAGCTGCTCAGGATAATGTTGCGGCCCTGATCGCCGACACCGCCGCCCGCGACACCTCTGGCATTGAAAGCAGGCAAGGTGACGAGCTCCTCAATTCGCGTGCCACCGCCTTCCGGCGTATGCACGGCCAGTTCATCCTTGAGCCGGGCCTCTATGTCCGGCATGGCATCGATGGCCGCGCGCTCCGACTCGGTCAAGGCTGCCACGTTGTCATAATACCCCTCAACCAGAATGCGGCCTGTTTCATCGCGCATGCTGGTTAACAGATACGCCATGGACATGATTGGGTTGGGGGCCCAGTTTCCGTAGTGGCCAGAGTGCAGTGGCCGATTGGCACCGTAGGTCGTGATATCGAGAGTGCGGCCGCCACGCACGCCAAATACCAGCTGCGCCTGGCGCGACTGGTGCATGGGTCCATCGCAGAAAAGCAGCAGGTCAGCATCGAACAGACCGGGATTGTCATCAATCACCCTGCCCAGAGTCGGTGAGCCGCGCTCTTCTTCGCCATCCAGCAGCAGCTTGAGGTTGACTGACAGTTCCATGCCGTTTGCCCGAAGCGCGTCAAGCATGTGGATCAGTGCGATCACGGGCATCTTGTCGTCACCGGCGGATCGGGCATAGATGCGCCATTCTGGATCGAACTGATCTGCGACTGAACTCAGGTCGACGGGTTTGCCTCCCTCCTGAATCAGACCGTCCAGCAGGGTTGGTGTAAAAGGCGCGTAGGTCCAGTTTTCGCTCTGCACAGGTTGTCCATCAAAATGCGCATAGATAAGAACCGTTTCACTAGCGCCAGGTGAACTTAATTCAGCAAATACATAAGGCGCTCCACCTGAGCGCAGGGTGCGCACAGTAAATCCTCTCGGTTCAAGCAGCGCGGTGATGTGCCGGGCATTCGCCTGCATATCCGGCAGGCTGCTGGCCACATTGGGCAGCGCGAGAAACGCAGTGAAGTCCTCAATGATCTGTCTTTCGCGTGTGGCCCGAAAGGTATTGACCGCGTCTGCGACCTCTAACACTGAAGAAGTCTGGCCCAGACAGGAAAATGCCTGTAGCGAGAGCAGGCACGTGAGCGCCCAACAGGTGGTTGATTTGGCGGGTATCACGTAGCACTCCTCTTATCGATCCATCAGTCCGGGGTTCGGCGCATTAAACCATCAGTCTCAGCACACTGGATAGCCCCGGTGACCGGCAGTGGACGGCGACATTCGGTGGCGCGCAGATGATCCGTCGCGATCCGGCAAGCGGGGTGCTGACGGCAGCGGCAGACCCGAGGCGAGAAGCCTACGCCATTGCCTACTGACAGTCAGGCAGAGGGTTTTATCTGGCGTTATATCCCGGTCCGTGCAGTATGCGGCCGGGCCTGCTACCGGTATGGACTCCGTCTTCGACAACCAGCTCTCCATTGACCAGCACAAACTTCATCCCTGTCGCATACTGATGGGGTTGCTCAAAGCTCGCGCGGTCGATGATTTCGTCTGCATCGAAGATTGCCACATCGGCAAAGTAGCCTTCGGTAATGAGTCCGCGATCGTGAATCCCCAGTCTCCGGGCAGACTGACTGCTCATCTTCTTGACGGCTTCTTCCAGCGAAATGACGCCGCGTTCCCGGACATAGTGTCCGAGGACCCGGGCAAACGTGCCATACTGCCTGGGATGGGGCGCGCCTTCGCCAAACACTCCGACCGGCCCGTCCGACCCGATGGCAGTCGCTGGATGACGCATGATCCGGTCAACATCCTCTGGCCCGATGGCGTGATAAACAGCAGTGGCGCCGCCACCCCGTATAATGTCAAAGACAACCTCTGCAGCGTTTTCCGGTGTGGGTTCCATGCCGGCTTCCAGGGTCAGCTCCGCCAGATTCTTGCCCGCCATGTCCGGATTCCAACTGTTGCGTGAGATAAATACGTTTTTCGGGTCACCACCTCCGCGGTCATAGAGAATTTTGGCGACGACTTCGTTCTTGATCGTGGCCCGGGTTTCCGGGCTGTTGATGCGGGTCAGCATCTGATCCCTGCCCCCTTCTTGTGCCCACTGCGGAATCAGGGCAGTGATTCCTGTCTGCGACGCGGTGTACGGATACTGGTCAATCGAGACGTCGATGCCTCTGCGTCTTGCTTCATCGACCAGGCGCAGGCTCTCTACCGAGGCGCCCCAGTTGTCCACCCCAATAACCTTGTGGTGCGTCATCTGCACTGGGATATCCGCTTCTTCTCCGATGCGGATCGTTTCGCTGACTGAATCAATCAGCCTGGCGGCTTCTTCTCTCATGTGAGAGATGTAAATACCACCGTATTCGGCTGCCACTCTGGACAGTTCGATCACCTCTTCCGTTGAGGTGAAGCTGCCCGGCACATAGAACAGGCCGGTAGAGATACCGAGAGCTCCCTGCTCCATGGCGTCTCTCACCATCTGCTTCATCTGCTCCATTTCTGCCGCTGTGGCTGCACGGTCTTCGGCGCCAATGACTGTCTGGCGAATCGTGCCCTGTCCGACGAACACAGCCCAGTTGGGACTGATTCCCAGTTCGGCTATCTCGGCATAATGTTTATCGATAGGGTAGGGCGAAGATCCGTCATTGCCTTCCGTAAGCGTGGTGACGCCCTGGAGTAGCGCGCTTTCCGCGTTGGGTACCTCGAATATGCCACGCAGGGCATGGGTGTGAGGATCGATGAAGCCCGGTGCCACGACCAGGCCCGCTGCATCGATGATGCGCTCGGCACTCGCCTCAGAGAGATTGCCAACGCGGGCAATCCGGTCGTCCACGATGCCGACGTCGGCTTCGTACCAGGGCGTGCCTGTGCCATCAACGATGCGCCCGTTCTTGATCAGCAGGTCAAAAGATTCCTGAGCTGCAGCATAAAGGGGCAGCATCGCTGTTGAGATAGCCAGAAAGGTCAGTGAATGAAGTTTCATTTTCATCGTGTTGGCATGCCCCCTGAACAGTTTTGGTTTTTCAGTGCAAAAAAAAGGGTAGCTACAAGCTACCCTTTTCTGCCCTATTGATCTACCAGATCCTGATGCGTTGCTCTGGCGGCAGGTAAAGCGCTTCATCAGACTGTACGTTGAAAGCCTCGTACCACTCAGTAAAGTTGCGCACGACGCCGTTCACTCTGAATTCAGACGGAGAATGTGGATCGGTCGTCAGCCGCTGGATGAGAGCATCCTCGCGGTATTTGCGCTGCCAGACTTGGGCCCACGCCAGAAAGAAACGCTGGTCGCCGGTCAAGCCTTCGATCACCGGCGCTTCCTCGCCGTTGAGTGCCATTTTATAGGCTCGGTAGGCCAGTGACAGACCACCGACGTCACCGATATTTTCTCCGAGGGTAAAGCGACCGTCGATGAAGTAGCCGGGCACCGGTTCGAACTGGCTGTATTGCTCGGCGAGGGCATCGGCTTGGGACTCGAAGTTGGCGCGGTCCGCATCAGTCCACCAGTTACGCTGGACTCCCTGCCAATCTGATTTAGAGCCTTGGTCATCGAAGCCATGGCCCATTTCGTGGCCAATCACTGCACCGATGCCGCCATAGTTGACTGCAAGGTCAGCAGCAGGGTCGAAAAACGGTGGCTGCAGAATACCGGCCGGAAAGACAATCTCATTGAAAGAGGGATTGTAATAGGCATTGACTGTTTGTGGCGTCATGCCCCATTCCTCGCGGTCAGTCGGCTGACCCAGCCGGCCAATTTCGTCCTCATAGTTGAACAGTCGGATGTTCTGCGCGTTCTGAAACAGGTTGTCCCTGCTGATAGCGATAGACGAAAAATCTTTCCATTCATCTGGATACGCGATTTTCGGTCTGAAGGCTTCCAACTTTTTATAGGCTTCCTCTTTGGTATCTGCACTCATCCAGTCGTTCTGTTCAATGCTCTGACGCAGTGCTGTACGAAGATTCTCCACCAGCTCATCCATCTGTGCCTTGGCAGATTCGGGAAAGTGACGTTGGACGTAAACTTGTCCGATCGCTTCGCCCAGGCTGCTCAGGGAGCCAACCCGCATCACGCCTCGCTCCCAGCGTTCGCGCTGCTCAGGCACGCCATTCAGCACTGTCGAGTAGAAATGGAATGCCTCTTGATCAATCTCTTCCGACAGTACGCTCGCGCTGTCGACGATAAAGCGGTAGGTCATGAAGCTCTTCCATTCTTCCACGGGCCGTGAGGCAACAAGCTCAATGATGGGAGACATGGCGCTTGGGTAGGACACGTTGAGGTCAGTAAGATTCTCTATGCCTGCCGCGGCGAAATAGCTGTCCCAGTCGAGGCCGGCATACTCGGCCTTGAAATCCTCATAGGACATCGGATTGTAGGTTAGATCGCGATTACGTCGCTGGGACCTTGGCCAGGTATGCTCCGCAACCCGCGTTTCGAGTGCCAGTATCGCTGCTGCTTTGGTGTCGCTGTCTTCAATGCCGGCGAAATCCAGAATCCGGGTGATATGTGCAACATACTCTTCACGGACTTTGATGAATTCTTCGGTGTCTTCAAGGTAATAATCACGATCCGGCAACCCCAGACCACCGACCGACAGGTTGAGCTGATGGCGGTCTGCATCGGAGCGGTCAGCGCCGATATAAAAGCCGAAAGGGCTGGCGGTATTGTCAATCTGTGCTCGACCGAGGGCGGCGATGAGTTGCTCGCGAGTCTCAATCTGATCGAGCGTGGTCAGACCCGGCAGCAGGGGACTGATTCCCAGCTCATTCAGGGTTTCGACATCCATGTAGCTCAGATAGTAATCGCTGATCTTCTGTTCGATTGAGCCCATGGCCGGCTCTCTGGAGGACAGATCGTCGATAATGGTGCGAACACGCTGATCGGACCGGTCACTCAGAACCGTAAACGACCCGTAGTTGCTGCGGCTGGCCGGCAGCTCAAAGCTGTCCAGCCATTTGCCGTTGGCGTAGCGGAAAAAGTCATCCCCCGGGCGAATGTCCGGATCCTGATGGCTCAGGTCTATGCCAAAACTGCCAAGTTCGGGTCCGGCATTCTCGGACTCGCCGCCAGCGCCGGCGCTTTGCGGGGTTGCAGCGGTGACTTGAGGGCTGGCCTCCGGGGCGGGCGTGTCTTCAGAGCCGCAGGAAATCAGTAGTACACAGAAGATGGCTGCTAATACTTTTACAGGCGATGACATGTTTTCCTCCAATCATCATTTGTCGAGCGAGGCGGAAGTATACCCGAATCCCGGGGACAGTTGGCCCGGGTGCTCCCCGAACCTCCGCAACGTTGACGGTTCACTGCCACTGAGTGATTGACTGTGTCGAAGCGTTTACCTACCGCTGGTCTCGCTTTATCAATAGTCTTACTTTATCAATGGTCTTACCTTATCAATGGTCCTACCTTATCAAAGGTCTTTGATAACGATACACTGCCGCCTGATCAGAAGACGCGGCTACCAGAGTCATACGCAGGTTCAGAGCAGGAGGTTGACCCATGACGCGAATTACCCGCATTTTGGCGTATCAGATTGTTTCCACTGTGGCCGCAGTGACACTGTTCAGCAGTCTCACAGTTCAGTCCACGGCTCAGGAAACCTCGACGCCAAACGGCATTGCCGATAATCGCGCCGGTGCGTACGCGCTGACGAACGCCCAGCTCTATCAGTCAGACGGCAGTTACCGTAACGGCAGCCTGTTAATCAGGAACGGTCGCATTGTTTCAGTGCAGGACAATGAACGGGTTCCTGACGGCTTTTTTGCGATTGATCTGGGTGGGAAGTATCTGTATCCCGGTCTGATTGATATTTACACCGATTTGGGCTTGCCTGAACTGGAGTCAGTCGACGGCAATGGTGCGGCAGAAAATCTGTTTCCTTCCAACGGCGCACTGAATGCCAACGATGCGATTCGCGCCAACTTCCGCGCCAGTACTGCTTACCGCACCGATGAAAATGCCGTGCGCAACTTTCGTGAACTGGGGTTTTCCACGGTGCTCAGCCATCGCGCGGACGGTATTGCCCGCGGCACATCTGCGCTGATTACGCTGGGTGACCAGAATGCGAATGAGGCCATTATTCTGCCTGATGTGGCAGCGCATTATTCACTGGATAAGGGCAGTTCGACTCAATCCATGCCAACCTCTCTGATGGGGTCATTCGCCCTGATCAGGCAGACCTTTCTGGATGCAGCCTGGTTCACGAAGCAGCAGCCGCGACCGTTTACTGATGACACGCTTGAAGCGTGGCAGGCGATTCAATCACTCCCCCAGATTATGGAAGTAGAAAACTGGCAGCAGGCGCTGACCGCAGACAAAGTTGGGGATGAATTCGATACCCAGTACATCCTGAAAACGGCCGGAGACAGTTACAAACGCGCCGATCTGATTGCGGCAACCAATGCTTCTCTGATCGTGCCCCTGAATTTCCCGGAAGCGCCTGAGGTGACTGATCCGATTGCGGCGGAAGATGTCTCTCTGGACGCGCTCAAGCATTGGGAGCTGGCACCGTTTAACGCGCGCCTGCTCGTCGAAGCCGGTATAGAGTTTGCGCTGACCAGTGGTGCCGATCCCGGCTTCTGGTCCGATTTGAGAAAGGCCGTGGCCAGCGGTCTGTCCGAGGCTGACGCCATCAATGCGCTGACCAGCGTACCGGCGGCGATGCTTGGCGCATCCGATCAGATCGGGTCTCTGCGGGAAAATGCACTGGCGAATTTTCTGATTACCAACGGGCCGCTACTGGAGGAAGAAACGGTCCTGCTGGAAAACTGGATAGCGGGCGAGCGTTATCTGCTCAACGAAGATTTTGACAACCGGGCCGGTCGTTACCAGCTGAACGTCGGCTCTGAGAGCTACGAACTCTCTCTGACTGTTGACGGTGGCGAGCCCAGTGCAGAGCTGCTGTTGCCGGGTGAGCAGACCCGTCCGGTCAATCTGGAGCTGGGCCCTGATCTGATTACCCTCAATTTTGTCTACGATGAGGAAGGAAATCAGCTGCGCCTGACAGGCTGGTCGACCGAGCAGGGTTGGCAGGGTAATGCCTACACTCCGGCAGGAGAACTGGTGAGCTGGTCTCTCAGCCAGCGTGGTGCCCCGGAGTCAGCCAGGTCGGCGCGTAACGCGCCGGCCGCAGCGGATCTGCCAGCAGGTGTGTTATATCCGTTCACCGCGTATGGCAGGGAAACGCTGCCCAGACAGCAGGACTTCCTGATTCGGGGTGCGACCGTCTGGACCAACGAGGCAGAGGGAATTGTTGTGACCGATGTGCTGGTCAGAGACGGCCGTATAGCGGAGGTGGGTGACAACCTGTCTGCCACGGGAGTTGAGGTGATTGACGGTGCCGGCAAACACCTCACCCCCGGCATTATTGATGAGCATTCGCATATCGCCCTGTTCAACATCAATGAAGGTCAGACGAACTCCAGCATGGTTCGCATGAAGGATGTGGTGGATTCAGAGAACATTAATATTTACCGGAACCTGGCCGGCGGGGTGGTGGCAGCACAATTACTGCATGGCTCGGCAAATCCCATCGGTGGACAGTCTGCAATCATCAAGATGCGGTGGGGGGAGCCCGCAAACGGGTTGCTGATTGAAGATGCTGCGGAGTTTATCAAGTTCGCACTGGGCGAGAATGTCAAGCGCAGCCGCAACCCGGCTTCAGTGCGCTATCCGCAAACCCGAATGGGTGTGGAGCAGGTTTTTGTCAACGCATTCAGTCAGGCTCAGGAGTACGGAAAGACCTGGGAGGACTACAACAACCTGTCCCGCACACAGCAGCGCAATACGCTGCCGCCGAGACGCGATCTGGTTGATGAAGCCATGTTGGAAGTCCTGAACAGCGAGCGCTTTGTGACCAGTCATTCCTATGTGCAGTCGGAAATCAACATGCTGATGAACGTGGCCGACAGCTTTGATTTCAATATCAATACCTTCACTCACATCCTCGAAGGCTATAAGGTCGCCGACAAGATGGCGGCGCACGGTGCGGGGGGTTCCACCTTCGCCGACTGGTGGGCTTATAAATGGGAGGTGCGGTATGCGATTCCCTACAACGCCGCTCTGATGCAGCAGGCCGGCGTTACGGTTGCGCTCAACTCGGATGATGCGGAGATGTCACGACGCTTGAATCAGGAGGCCGCGAAAGCGGTGAAGTACGGAGGCGTGAGCGAAATAGATGCCCTGAAGATGGTCACTCTGAATCCGGCTATTCTGCTGCACCTTGATGACCGCATGGGCAGTATTCGTGCGGGCAAGGATGCAGACCTGGTCTTGTGGTCGGATCACCCGCTGTCAATTTATGCCGTGGCTGAGACTACCTGGGTGGAAGGCACTCCTTATTACGACAAGCAGGAAGATGCCCGACTGCGGGGACACATTGCTGCTGAGCGGGCGAGAATCATTGCCAAAATCACCCAGGGAGGAGCCATCTGATGAGAGGTTTTGATCAGGTCGCAGAGCGGCCCCGTAATTGGCTTGTGTGCTGTTGCCTGTTAGTCGGACTCAGTGTTGGCTCATCATTTGCGATTGTGCCGACGCCTGCGCCGGACCAGAGCGGGCCAATTGCCCTGACTGGTGCAGTCATTCACGACGGCAATGGCAACGTCATTGGTGATGGTGTCATCACTTTTGATAATGGCATCATTACTGCGGTTGGCAGCACGTCTGACAGGATTGATCTGCAGAACCATGCAGTGTTCGATCTGCAGGGCCGGCATGTCTATCCTGGATTTATTCTGCCGAACACCTCGCTGGGGCTGGTCGAGGTCAACAGCGTCAGAGCAACGCAGGATGTCGTGGAAGAGGGTGACATAAACGCCAGTGTGCGTTCTGCGATTGCCTATAATACCGATTCAGAAATCATTCCAGCCAATCGCTTCAACGGGATTCTCACGGCCCAGGTGGCGCCTCAGGGTGGTCTGCTTTCTGGCTCTTCCTCGGTGTTCAAGCTGGATGGCTGGAACTGGGAAGATGCTCTGCTCTCCGAAGACGTCGGGCTTCATCTGCATTGGCCCGGCATGCAGCGGCGACGCCGGAACCCCGAATCTGGCCAGTTTGAACGGGTGGCGAACGACAATTATCAGGGTCAGACACAGCTTTTACACACGCTGTTTCAGGATGCCGCGTCTTACACCGGTGAGCCGCTTAATCTGAACCTGGAGGCCATGCAGCCTCTACTTAACGGGAGTGCCAAGCTTTTCATTCATGCTGATGAAGCCAAGGAAATCATCAGTGCGGTTCGCTTTGCCCGCGGCTACGGTGTACAGGAAATTGTTCTGGTGGGCGGAGCAGATGCGATTCTGGTGCTCGACTTCTTACTGGCAGAGGACATTCCGGTGATCTATGAGCGTATTCATGAACTCCCTCTGCGTGAATGGAATGATGTGGATGCGCCGTTCAAGACCCCGTTTTTGCTGCATGAGGCCGGCATCAAGGTGGGGATTGGTGGAGGGGCGACCTCCATTGACCGCCAGCGCAATCTGCCCTTTTTCGCGGGAACTGCGGCCGCTTACGGTGTGGATCGCGAGACCGCTCTGTCGATGGTGACCCGGATCAACGCAGAAATTCTCGGCGTGCAGGACCGTGTCGGCACGCTTGAGGTGGGCAAGGACGCAACGCTGTTTATTTCGGAGGGCGATGCGCTTGATATGCGTACCAGTCAGGTTCTCGGCGCTTTTATTCAGGGCCGGGATATTGATTTGAATGGCACCCAGCAGCAGCTCTATGAGCGCTTTCGCGACAAGTATCAGAATCAGGTTGAATAGGAAGAGCCCCACAGGGGCAGTGTTGTCGTAGCAGTTTGCGACGAGGGAGCGACTCACATGGAAGAATTTTCGACTTTCGTCACCCACCTAGAGTGCAGCGAAACCGGTAAGCATTACCCGGCTGATCAGCTACACGGGCTTTCGGATGCCGGCAAGCCACTGCTGGTCCGCTATGACCTTGACGGGCTTGGGAAAGCGGTGACAAAGCAGGACCTCAAGGCCCGCCTGCCTGAGTTGTGGCGCTACCGCGAGTTTTTGCCCGTGCGTCATTCGCAAAACGTGGTACGTCTGGGCGAATTGATGACCCCGCTGCTGCCGGCAACCAAAATTCAGCGGGAGTATCAGTGCGGTGAAATCCTGATTAAGGATGAAGGTCGTTTACCCACCGGCTCGTTCAAGGCCCGCGGGCTTACCATGGCGGTCTCCATGGCGAAAGAGTTGGGTGTCAGGGTCATGGCCATGCCGACTAATGGCAATGCGGGGGCCGCGCTGGCCGCCTACTGCTCGCGGGCGGATATCGAGACCTATGTGTTCTGTCCTGAAGACACGCCTGCAGTCAACGTTGAAGAAATCGCTTTTCAGGGTGCTAAAACATTTCTGGCGAACGGCTTTATCAACGATTGTGGTCGCATCGTTGGCGAAGGCAAAGACGCCGTTGGCTGGTTCGACGTCTCTACCCTGAAAGAGCCTTATCGAATTGAAGGCAAAAAGACCATGGGTCTGGAGTTAGCTGAACAGCTAGATTGGGAAGTACCAGATGTAATTTTATACCCGACCGGGGGTGGAACCGGCTTGATCGGGATGTGGAAGGCCTTTAACGAGCTTGAGGCAATCGGTTGGATCGGCTCCAAGCGGCCTCGCATGGTGGCGGTGCAGGCTGAGGGTTGTGCGCCGATCGTGAAGGCCTATGACGAAGGCACTAAACATGCCGACCCGTGGCCCGATGCGCATACCATTGCGGCGGGCATTCGCGTACCGGCCGCGATCGGAGATTTTCTGATTCTCGAAGCCGTTCGCGACAGTGGGGGGTTTGCTGTTGCGGTTTCTGACGAGGCCATCCGCGATGCGCACCAGTACTGCGCCCGGACTGAGGGCGTGCTGCTGTGTCCTGAGGGGGCGGCGACTCTGGCAGCGCTCAGACAGGAGCTCGGCTCCGGCAGAATCAAAGCAGATGAAAAGGTGGTGCTGTTTAACTGCGCGACGGGTTTAAAGTACCCGATGCCCGCTGACCCTCGTCGGATCGATCTCGGCGAAGCCATTGATTACGACTTCATCCTCTCGGACTGATCAGTTCAGCACCCTTCTCAGCTGCTGGCGGTGGAGAGACGATGTCGCATCAACGTCTACCTGAAGGCGGCACACCCGTTTGGCAATGTAGGTGCCGACGGGTTTTTCCTGGCGGCATACAATCCGGTCCTCGGGCGCCACGCGCGCATTGTACTGTTCGACTTCAGCGTCAGTGGGCGTGAACTGCCCGCTGTCGCCTTTCGGCGGAGACACGGCGCAGGCCTGCCATCCCAGCAGGATTAAAAGAGGCATCATCATTCTGATCAAATTTTTCACGGATCAACTTTCTCTGTTGGTGGGCAGCGCTTGCTGCGGCGCAAAATGATAGCGTAACTGGAGCCTGTCCATCTCGACAGGCATACCGTTCTTCAGGGGCGGTCTCAGTTGCAGCAGTGACATCTGATAGCGGACTTCGTCGTCCAGAGCGCTGTTTTGCGGCGTGAGTTCCAGCACGTCAACATTCCTGAGCCCGAACCCCAGTTTGATAATGCGTCGATTGTCCATGAGCGCAATGGGTGGTGTCGGCAGCAGGGTGAACTCGACCAGTGCACTGCCTGGCTGCGGCCCGTCGGCGCGGGCGACCTGCGCAGACGGCAGTTGCGCGCCGGGATAATTGGGGGTCCAGGCCCTGAACTGAATAGGCCCTTCTGCCAGCGCGGCCTCAAGCTCACTAACGCTCGTGTACAGGACCGGCTCGGGCAACACCCGGGGCCGGCCAAAGAGCAGATCAAGCCGGTCGGTCGGCACGCCGATCGCACTGAGCTGTCGACTTGCTTCACCGTACAGCGTCATCGCTGCGGTTTCATGACCGAACAGCAGTTCCCAGTCTGCCTGATAGAGTACAGCGAGTGCTGACGCTTCTGTCGGGCTGTCTTCACTGGTGGACAGGATCAGCTGGATGCGGCGCAGTAAGTCCCTACCAATCCGGTAGCTGATACGCAAGGACTCGCTCTTCGCCAGAGTCCAGCCGTGATATGCCGTCGAGTCTCCTTGCGCAGTCACTTCATTAAGCAACGAGCGGCGTTTGATCAGGGAAACCTGGTAGTAATGCGCCAGAACCACATCATACAGCCAGGGCACCAGCTCAGGGTCTGTTTCCCCAAGGGTGGCCTCAATCGCGCTGATCGCGCGCCAGCTCAGATTCTTGGCCAGAATGAGATACCGGGTGCTGTTGGAATTGTCGGCATCGGCTGATGCTCGATAGAGCAGCTCACTGAGCTGTTTGGTGCCGCGCAGGTAATCATAGAAATCGCGCAGATAAATTTCGTCGTTGAGCCATTCAAAGTAGCTGAGCTGATCACCGGCCAGCTGCCATTTCTGCTGTGCCAGCAGCGCTTCGATCAGGTGCTCCAGAGCGGCGCGCTGTTGAGGCGCTCGGAGCCCGTAATTCACTTTGGCGACCTGCACGGCGTCAAGGAAGGTTTTTTCTGCTGCCCGGAAGTCCTTCGCCTCCATGTGCAGAAGACCACGGGCAATAAGCTGCTCAGAACGCCTTTGCTCATACACGCTGCTATACGGCAGCGCGCTGCCGGTTTCCTGTGCCAGGGCAGGGCAGCTCAGGGCCATAAAAATAAGCAGACGAAGCATAGAGGAACGGTAACGGCTAACAACTCAATTCACAATAGCGGCAATCCCGGTGACCCGAAAACGCCGTTCACGCCGGTCGGCGAGTACCGCTATACTCTGAGGACATGAACGCAGACCCACCGATGTCTGAAACGCATTTTACATAGACAAGGATCACAGCATGTCCGACGCCGGAGTAAAGCGGGGGATAGATCTCTATACCTGGGCTACCCCGAATGGCCGTAAAGTCTCCATTATGCTTGAAGAGCTTGCCCTGCCCTATCGGGTGATGCCTGTGGACATTACCCGTGGTCAACAGCACGCCCCGGAATTTCTGGCGATTAGCCCGAACAATAAGATTCCGGCGATCGTCGATCATGACGAGGGGGCGCAGCTCATGGAATCCGGTGCCATCCTGATGTACCTGGCCAGCAAATCGGGGCGTCTGATGAGTTCAGGCGGGTCCCTTTACTGGCGGCAGCTTGAGTGGCTGATGTTTCAGATGGGCAGCCTCGGGCCAATGCTGGGTCAGACCCATCATTTTGTAAAATTCAATGCAGGAAAGTCGGCCTATGCAGAGGACCGTTATCGGGCAGAGAACCGTCGTCTTTATCAGGTTCTTGATGCCCGGCTCGAAGGCCGTCAATTCATCTGCGGGGAGTACTCGGTCGCGGACATCGCGGCGTGGCCATGGATTTCCCGATTCGAATGGCAGGAGATGGACTTGCGGGAGTTTCCGCACTTGTTGGATTGGTACGTAAGAATTGCGCAGCGACCTGCCGTGCAGAGAGGCTATGCGGTCCCACAGGATTTGCCGGTGCCGATGCCTGACTGAGAGTGTCCCCGGGATGCATCTGCCCCGCGCGATTTACGGATTGCTAAAACAGGCCAAACTGACTAAGTTGAGTCGCTCTCTTCCAGTGATTAAGGAGTCACTATGATCAGCTTGAGCAAGACCTTGCCGGTGCTATCCGGTTTGCTGCTGTACAGCTCAGTGATGGCTGCAGACGGTACCTATGTCGCTCCCCGCAATATGTGGGGCCAGCCCGATCTTCAGGGTGTCTGGAATTTTTCGTCTAATGTGCCCTTTCAGCGTCCTGAACAGTTCGGCCAGCGCGAATTTATGACTGATGATGAGATCGCGGCCATGCGGGCGCGGCTGGCTGAGGCTGATGCGGCTTCTGATCAGGCTGTGCCAAGTGCAGATCCAAACAGCCCCGGAGGATACAACGATTTCTGGGTAGAAAGCGCTGGCATTACCGATCGCATCCGCACTTCTCATATTGTTTATCCCGCGGATGGCCGCTTACCCGACCGGGTGGCGGGATCTGCAGTGCAGTTTGGAGGGCTCGGGCCGGATGTGCCGGGTCAGCGGCCGGTGCGCTACACGGTCGGAGGTATTGCCAAAAACGGACCTGAAGATCGCGGCTTGTCAGAGCGCTGCATTGTTGGATTTAACGACGGGCCACCGTTCATGCCCAGCCTCTACAACAACAATGTCCAGATTTTCCAGAGCCGCGATCACGCAGTCATTCTCACTGAGATGATTCACAATGCCCGCATTGTGCCACTTGATGACAGACCTCCCCTGCCAGAGGAGATCGGTCAGTGGAGCGGTGATGGACGAGGCTACTGGGACGGAGATTCGCTGGTCGTGGTCAGCCGTAATTTCAACGGGCTCACGCAGAGTTTCAGCGCATTTGGCACCTCGGATGAGAAAGTCCTCACCGAGCGTTTCACCCGCGTGGATGCGCTGACAGTAGATTATGAGTGGACCTTAGAGGATCCGGCGACCTTCACAGACAGAATTACCGCGATCGTGCCGATGACCAAGGTTGGCGGTCAGCTGTACGAGTACGCCTGCCATGAAGGCAACTATGGCATGGTGAACATACTTCGCGGGCAGCGCATGGAAGAGATCCGTGCGGCGCAGGGATCTGACTGAGAACAGGTCGAACGGATTCAGCTCCGGGCGCATTACGGTGGTGTGTCCGGCTCGTCGGCTTGCTGCCATCCGCGCCAGCCCGGGCCTCTGACAATCTGGCCGGGCAGTGCGCCGGTATGTTCCCCGTCGCGGATAACAATTTCTCCATTGACGATGACGTAGGCCATGCCGGTCGAATACTGATGAGGGTCACTGAAGCTTGCGTGGTCTGACACTGTGGAGGGATCGAACACCACGATATCGGCAAAATAGCCTTCCGCCAATTCGCCACGGTTCCGGATTTTTAAATTGCTTGCCGGTAGCTTGCTGAGCTTACGAATCGCTTCAGGCAGGGTGATGACCTGCTCTTCACGAACGTACTTGCCAAGCACCCGGGCGAAATTGCCGTAGGCGCGCGGATGGGTGCTGCGCTCGAGAAAGACCCCTTCGGCGGCCATGGATTGCGCGTCTGAGGCAAAGCTCACCCAGGGCAGGGCGATGCCCCTGGCGACATTTTCCTCAGACATCATGAAATAGACTACCTGCACACGGCTGCCATCCTCAATTACCAGATCAATGATCGTGTCTGCGTCGGAGGTGCCCCGTTCTGCGGCAACCTCGCTGAGCGTCATGCCGGTGTAGCGGCGCAGCTCAGGATTATTGAATCCGACCAGCAGAGTGCCTTCCGTTCCTGATGCCAGCCAGAGGTTTTCCCACTCATCGGTGGGTTCCGTCATTTCCGCCAACACCCGGGCGCGCAGTTCAGGGTCCAGCAGGCGCTCTCTCCAGGCTGCATAACCGCCTTCCTGTACCCAGGGAGGCATGGCGGCATCGAGGCCGGTAGAGCCGGCGGTATAGGTATACATGTCTGCGGTAATTTGCAGTCCTTCGGCCCGGGCAGCTTCAACTTTGGCAACCGCCTCATCGAACTTGTGCCAGTTCTGCGTCCCCGCCATCTTCAAGTGATAGATTTCCGCAGCGACGCCGCCCTCTCTGGCTATCCGGATCAGCTCGTCAATTGCTTCCAGCAGCCGGTTGCCCTCGCTGCGTAAATGGGAGATGTACATGCCGTCGTACTCGCCTACCACTTTCGCCAGCGCTATCAGCTCTTCGGTCTTGGCATAAAAAGCAGGCGCATAGATCAGCGAAGAGCCGAGGCCCAGGGCGCCATCTTCCATCGCCTGCCTGACCAGTTCCTGCATCCTTTCCAGTTCGCCCGCAGTGGGCGCGCGATTCTCATAACCGATTTCGTGCTTGCGCACGGTGGTCGCGCCAATAAACGAGGCAATATTGGTTGAAATACCCCGATCAATCAGGAATTGCAGGTACTCGTCAAGGGTTGTCCAGCTGACATCTGCTCCACCGAAGCCTCCTGAATCGATGATGTCCTGCCGCATAGTTTCGTTGATTGGCCCCTCTGAATTGCCCTCGCCAAAGACTTCCAGAGTCACGCCCTGACGAATGTCGCTCTGACTGCGTCCGTCAATAGCCAGAGATTCTGTTGCCCAGCTCAACATGTTGATAAAGCCCGGAGCGACCGCATAGCCTGCTGCGTCGATCGTCTGCTTCGCCAAGCCATTAAGTGCACCAATAGCGACGATCCGGTCATTAACGACAGCAATATCTGCCTGAAAGGGCTCGCCGCCGTTGCCGTCATAGATCGTGCCGTTTGTGATCAGCAGATCAAAAGTCCGGGATGAGCTGCTGCAGGCTCCGAGCAGTGCAAGCAGCAGGGTTAACAGGATTCGGAGCATGGTTCACCTTTCAGGGGGCAGTGGTTTTTATCATAAGGCAGCCCCAGTGTACCAGCAGTTGAGGTTCGCCTATTGCCGACACGGGCCAATTTTTCTGCTGACTGACACAGATCCGTTGCGCCCCTGTAGTCATGCGGGCAGCGTGGAGCATTTTGTTTGGCTCAGGGTGCCGGTTTTGTGGTTTCGGGTTGACATCAGGTGTTCTCAAAACTACTGTATATAAATACAGTAGTTTTTCATGCCATCATGCCACCAAAATCCCTTCATGAAACGGCTCTGAGCCCGGAGTGCCCTGCCGGGCTGCCAGATTATGCTGAATTGCACTGCCTTTCGAATTTCACTTTCTTGCGCGGCGCTTCTTTTCCGGAGGAGTTGGTAGAGCGCGCTGACGAGCTGGGCTACCGGGCGATCGCCATTACTGATGAGTGCTCCCTGTCCGGGGTAGTGCGCGCACATACGGTTGCCAAGGAGAAAGGGACTGAACTGATTATTGGCAGCGAATTCCACCTGGAAGAAGGCTGTCATTTCGTTCTGCTGGCCTGTAACCGGCGCGGTTATGGTTATTTAAGTCATTTGATCAGCTGCGCTCGCCGGGATACCGCCAAGGGTAGTTACCGTATGGATTACGCAATGGTAGAGCAGCACCTGCCCGGTGACTGTTTAGCACTGTGGTTACCTGACCTGAACCATGCCCCTGAGCATCTGGCATGTCAGGCCGTATGGCTGCAGCGATTATTCAGTAAGCGCCTGTGGATCGGGGTCGAACTGCTGCTGCGGGGAGATGACCTGAGGAAGTTACGATTTCTACAGCGCCTGGGTGAGCAGTACGAAATACCTTTGTGCGCAACAGGCGGTGTTTACATGCATGTGCCAAGTCGGCGTATTTTGCAGGACACAGTGACCGCGATTCGCTTGCGGCGCGCGATCAGTGAGCTCGGGCTGGAGGGGGAGTGTAATGCTCAGCGCCATCTTCGGAGTCGCGAACAACTGGCCAAGTTGTACCCTCCTGCGCTGCTGGCTGCCACGACGGAAATTGCTGATCGCTGTAAGTTTTCGCTGGACGAGCTGCGCTATGAGTATCCTGAGGAACTGGTACCGCCTGACTACACGGCGCACGGTTGGCTACGTGAACTGACCGAGGCCGGAATCCGGGCACGTTGGCCAGAGGGTGCAACCCCTAAGGTACGCAATCTTATTGAACATGAGCTGATGCTGATCAAGGAGCTCAATTATGAGCACTACTTTCTCACCGTGCATGACCTGGTGGCCTTTGCTCGCAGTGAGGGCATTCTGTGTCAGGGGCGCGGGTCAGCGGCCAATTCGGCTGTGTGTTATTGCCTCGGAATTACTGAGGTGGATCCGGCCCGGGTAGAGGTTCTGTTTGAACGGTTTATCTCCAGAGAACGCAACGAGCCTCCGGATATTGATGTGGATTTTGAGAACGCGCGTCGTGAGGAGGTCATTCAATATATCTACAACAAATATGGAAGAGCCAGAGCGGCATTGGCTGCCACCGTTATCACCTACCGCTCCCGCAGTGCGATTCGGGACGTGGGAAAGGTGCTCGGTCTGGAAGAGTCATTGCTCAATCGTATAGCCAAATCCATCTATTGGTGGGGCTCTTCTCTCGAAGAGCAGCTTTCTGATTCCGGTCTTGATTACAGCGACCGAAAAGTCCGGATGCTGGTGGCGTTGGCCGGTCAGCTGATCGGTTTTCCGCGCCACCTCTCCCAGCACGTAGGCGGGTTTGTCATCAGCCGGGGGTCCCTGACGCATCTGGTCCCTATTGAGAACGCCAGTATGGCAGAGCGAACTGTAATCCAGTGGGAAAAGGATGATCTGGAATCACTGGGGTTGCTTAAGATTGATGTGCTGGCATTGGGAATGCTGACGGCGGTACAAAAATGTTTGCAACTGGTCAGTGATTACAGTCTGAAGCCCCTCACCATGCAGAACATCCCCGCAGAAGATCCTAAGGTCTATGACATGATGTGCGAGGCGGACACTGTCGGAGTATTTCAGATTGAATCGCGGGCTCAGATGAGTATGTTGCCAAGGCTTCGCCCCCGTAATTATTATGACCTGGTTATTCAAATAGCGATTGTGCGACCTGGCCCTATTCAAGGAGATATGGTTCATCCTTATCTGAACCGGCGTAATGGAAAAGAGCTTATCAGTTATCCGAGCGAAGCAGTTAAAGAAGCGCTCGAAAGAACGCTGGGAGTGCCTATATTTCAGGAACAGGTTATGCAGCTGGCTATGGTGGCAGCTGGATTTACCGGTGGAGAAGCAGATCAGCTGCGTCGGGCTATGGCTGCCTGGAAACGAAAGGGAGGTTTAGAGCCTTATCGTAAGAAACTGATCGACGGTATGCTGGCCCGTGGTTATGAGCCAGATTTTGCAAACAAGCTTTTTAGCCAGATCAAAGGATTCGGCGATTATGGTTTTCCAGAGTCCCATTCAGCCAGCTTTGCCCTCATTGCCTATGTCTCATCCTGGCTTAAGCGCTATCACCCTGCTGCTTTTTGCTGTGCCTTACTCAACAGTCAGCCTATGGGGTTCTATGCGCCAGCGCAGCTGATCAAGGACGCCCAGAGGCATGGTGTCATTATTCTTCCGGTTGATGTTAACCAGAGCCACTATGACAGCACTCTGGAATTTGACAGTAACTATGTAAAACCGGACTCACCCTGCCATGATCATACAGAAGCAAAAATACGGATTGGATTGCGAATGGTGAAAGGTCTGTCCCGGGCCGGCGCAGAAGCTATTGTGCAGGCGCGGCAAGGGGGCGCATTCGACACCGTTCAGGATCTGGTCTTCCTGAGCGGAATCAACCGCAAGGATCTTGAGGCTCTGGCGGCAGCTGATGCCTTGCGGCAATTAAACGGCGATCGGCATCGAGCCTTTTGGCAGGCCAGCGGTATTGAAACTGCAGGCCAGAATGCCAGATCTGTAAATGCAGGAGGTCAGATGCTGTTTTTTTCCGATCCAGATTTCGACAGTGATTTTGGTGCTGACGTATTACTGCCTGTAGCCAGTGAAAGCCAGAACATTGCCGGAGACTACAGATCTACCGGCTTTACCCTCCGGCGCCATCCACTTGCGCTGTTCAGATCGCACTTGAATCATTTCAGGGTGCAGCGCGCTGATGAGCTTTCGCTGATCGACAATGAAGGCTTTGCCAAGATAAGTGGTCTGGTCACCTGCCGACAGCGCCCGATGACGGCGGCAGGTGTTACCTTTCTGACGCTCGAGGATGAGAGTGGCTTTGTCAATGTGGTGGTATGGCCCTCACTGGGGGAAAAGCGGCGGCCGGTTGTTCGTCAGGCAATGCTCATAGGGGTAGTGGGGCATGTTCAGAAGAACAATGATGTTGTGCACCTTGTTGCCAGAGATCTGATCGACCTCAGTCACTGGCTGGGGGCAATGGATGTCTCATCTCGGGATTTTGCATAATCCATAGTCTGATCGCGTCCAGAGGATCATACGCATACAGTGCTAGCAGCACTCGATCACTGCCTGATCCCTTCGATAGCGCTAGGAGAAGTAGCCATGGAGGTACCATTGTCGTTCTTCAAGGCGCTCACGAAATATCCACAGACGGCTGCCATTTTGCTCTCTGGCTATATAGTAGTCTCGGCGAATTTCCTGACCTGACCACCAGGAGGTTTCTATGCGTTCTGGCCCGCTTATAAGGTTAATTGCCTGATTATGATAGAGCCTGCCGTTTCGCAATGTTAATTGCACAGGCCGATCCAACAGCCAGAACGGTCTGAGGTTTCTCGCGACTTCAGCGGGTTTTCCCGTCGCTTTGCGGTCTGTGTAATTCAGCTGTTGAGTGGCATATTCCGGGCAATGTTCAGCAACCGTATTGATACTCTTTAGTGCATCATCGCCTAGACGTGCATGCAGTTGCTCCATGAATTGATCAAGATTCTTGCTGTTAATTTTTGACCCGTGTCCTATCTGCTCTTCTGTTAACAGGGCGTCACTTTCGCTCAGGAATGCATCGAACTGTCTGACCTCGAGTTCTAAACCGACAACAGGGGCAGGTACAGCAAGTTGGGCAAAATGGGTTTCTATCAGCAACAGAAGATGGTCACGCTGTCGAGTAGCCTGTCTCAGACCTATGTCAATTTCGGTGCGGCTGCGCTTTTCATGGATCATAGACAGCTGCAGACGGCTGGTACTTAAATCTCTCTGTATCAGAAAGTCGCGAAGTTTTATCAGTATTTCATCAATGACCGGCAGCAGGTAATGCAGATTCTCAACCTCATAAGCAAGGTCATAGGAAGCTGAAAATTCAGGTGAGGGTATATAGTTTCGGGTGGGCTCAGGACTTTTGCCTACTGCCTTGCTGAGTGAATTGACAAAATTACTCCCAAACCGTTTATGCAGGCCTTCAGTCGGCAAGCGCCAGATGTCTCTTATTTTTCTGACGCCCATGCTGTGCAAACGCCGGCGCTGCTCCTTCTGTAGATCGAGTACATCAACAGATAGCTTTCCAAGAGCAGAGCGCAGATTTTCTTTCTGATAGACCAGGGCATTATGTCCTGAACGTGCCAGCAATAAACTGCCGCTGACTGTTGGGCTGGCTGCGTAGAGAAAGCTGTCTCCCAGAGATCTGTTTTGCAGTGCGGGCACAATCAGGCTCTGAAGCTTGCTGTGGATATTGTCTATACCGCCAAAATATCTGAGGCTGCTGCGAATTTCGCAGACCAGTGCCTGAGAGTGGAAGCTTACGGTGGCACTGACGTTTTCCGCCAGACCTGCTAACTCAGTGAGAATCTGTGTCTGCTGTGATTCGCTGAGTTCGCTTAGCTGCGGAAAATACAGTGCATACCAGAGGCTCTGCCGTCTGGATCGGGATTTCGCAGGGTTTTTATTGCCTTCGTCATTGGAACAGGGCTGCTTATCAGGCCCGCAGCGGTTAGCCAGAGGCAGTTTGAGCACGCCTGATTTACGCGACCCGGCGGTAGCCACGGGTTTTTGCGCCGAATTATCCAGATCCTCCATGATTCTCTCTGCGGACTCAGGCTGACAGTGACTCCGGGTAGAGACTGAACTGAGCACTTAATGGCCTGAAATTGCCACGGGCCTTGATGACGGTCACTTCGGCTCGGGAAAAATCACGATTATCAGTGGCAGAAGCCCTTATTTGCAGGCGCAATGGCGAAGGTGAGTACTTACTATCATTGTGCTTGAACAGGACCGCCAGCGTGTCGCCAGCTTCAGCTGCAAGCTGCAGACGGCGTAGCACTTTGCCCGGTAGCCAGTTCTGCCAGGCCAGCACCAGCCCGCAGTTTTCCGTTTGCATTGCCTTTTCCATACTCCATAGCGCGTCTTTACAGGGCGTGTCTTGCTTCACGATGAGAATCTGGTCGATATCGATTCCCGCCTGAGTCAGAGCAGGCGCATTAAGCAGATAAGGCGGGGCCACCCAGAGAATCCATTTTCCCTGCTTGATGACCGACTGCATCAGAGGGATCAGCAGCTGCAGCTCTCCCATCCCCGAGTGTCGCGCAATGACTTCGACCAGGCCGCTGCGAGGCCAGCCCCGGCCCGGCAGAATATCGTCCAGTTCACGATACCCCGTGGCGACACCGTGAAAGCCCTGACCAGCCATATCGCAGCCACGCCAGAGGTTTGGGTTGCTGTGCAGCAGTTGATTGACTCTTGTCCGGGGGGTTCCCCTGCTGTTGCAGGCGGTATCGCTGAATGCCTTGCCAATATTGGCCTCTGGCTGAGTGACAGAATCTCTGAGAATAGCCATTTTTAAATCCACACCGTCTTATACTGTATTTTTATACAGTATAAGACCAGTGTATTTTTGAGCGCAACTCTTTTTGTATATTTAAGTATTTTTTTACATATTGTCAGTAATCAATTGTTTTTTAGCTATATTTTTCTAAAGACTCTCGGTAATAAGCCGTTAAGCCCCCTGTATGATGAATTTGCCGGCAGTCATAAGGCTCTCATCAGTTGAAACGGCAGTTCTATCTGAAATCAGTACCGGAGAGTACCGATGAATAAGAAACCGGACATGGTATTCGTAGTTTTTACAGTATTCGTGATGAGTGTGCTTGCCAGCAGCGTTGCCCAAAGCGCTCTGCTCTAGCACAGCCGCACCGTCAGACGCAGATTTACGCTAACCAGAAAGGACAGAGACGCCAAGGATAGGTAGAGAAGTGCTCTATGAACCGCCCTACGCAGTATCGGGGCGGTATATTTTCTCTGCGGTTACGACCGCGTCCAGTCTTACATCCCAGCCTTCGCTGGGAAGCCCATCAGCTAACTGGCACTCATGTGCCAGCCCGATCAGCAGAGGCTGACTGCTGCGATTGAAAATCTTAAAACTGAACGTTCGGTCATAAAACCCCTTGCCCATACCGAGGCGATAGCACTCCCGATCAAATGCCACCAGCGGCACCAGAACCAGATCAAAACCGGTTGCTGAGATTTCGGTAGCGGGCGCCGGCGGCTCTGCTATGCCCCATTGATTCTCAACCAGCTCCGTTGCGCTGTCATAGGGTGCGAAGCTGAGCAGTTGTTCATCGCGCTGGTTAACAACCGGCAGAAAGCAGGTTTTACCTTCAGCCAGAGCTTGTGACAGCAGGGGTTGGGGGTCGATTTCGCCATCAACGGCGAGATAGAACGCGATCTTCGTGGCGGACTGATAAAAATTCTGGGCGGTAACTGAGCAGGAAAGCGCTGCCGCTGCGGCTGCTTGCTCCTTTTCACTCAAACGCTTGCGAGCCGTCCGATGCAACTCACGCAGGGTATGACGTTCGTTCTTATCCATCATCGATTGGGGTCAGTCTGGCGAAGGTCATATCAAGCCCCCCGGAACACCGCTACCAAAGTTGCCCTGAACCGAAAGGTTCAGGTGGTGGCTCCCGCGATGCATAAGGCTTTCCGGCTTGCGGACTTGCACAACAACATCTAACGAGTTGCCTCCGGGTATTACAATATCGGCTCAAGAACACTTTTGACTGGCAAATGTTCTAGGGAACTCTCACAGAGATTATAGCTTGGGCTGCAGGGGCAGGGAAAGCGCCTGACTGGCAGGTATCGTAATTGCGTCAATGGGGACGGTCGGTGTCAGTCAGGGTCGGGGCACTCGCTCGCAGCTGAGTTAGCACTCCTGGCTGACCTTGCTAGAACTCAAGCTGTCTTGATGAAGCTAAAGCCAGATCGATTTTTTCCTCGAGGGATTGCACCTGCTCTGAAGTAGTCTGGCGGGTCTCGTTAATCAGCCGGTTTTTTCGCAGCATGTCATGCGTGATGTTCAGCGCTGCCATCACCGCGATCTTCTCAGCACCGTGGATGTTGCCGCGACCCTTAATTTTCCGCATGCTCTCGTCAAGATAGCGAGCAGACTTGATCAGTGCCTCCTGATCGGAAGGAGGGCAGTTGACCTGATACTCTTTATCCAGAATAGTCACTTGAATCGCGGTGCTTTGCTCGCTCATATTCTCTCGCCTAAATAACTCTGCATAACTCTGCGTTGCAGGCCGTCTCAGGAATTGTCCATGGACTTCAGTCGGTCCAGCACCGACTGCAATTTGGTCTTGGCAAGCTGATTCTTTTCCATCAATTGCTGACGCTCATGCTGCAGGTTCGACTTATCCGCTTTAAGGGCCTGGTTTTCACGCTTCATTTCAGCGCACAGATCAATCAGATCATCCACTTTGCCGCTGAGGGTGTTAAAACTTTCTTCGCTCATACCGTAGTCAGTTGTTTTTGCTGGGGAACCGGACAAATGGCGCGGGCACCGGCTCGTCGTAATGGATTAAATTCACGCCTCCGCAACGCTCTACCGGCGTTTGTTTAGGCACCACATGAACTATAGAGCTGAGGTGTTTTCGGGTCAATCAAAGAGTGAAAAAAATGGGGCTTGGTTCCCGTCAGCCGGCCCGATATGCTTGCACAGCGGCAATCCGGCTCATCATTCGGATGAGCACATTAGGACTGATGATCCGCCAACCAACACAGGAGTCTTGTAGTCCCCATGGCAGGTAATTCCCACCCCTACAAAGAAATGAGAACCCGGCGCAAGGAGTTGATGGCGCAAATGGAGCCCAACAGTATCGCTCTGGTTCCCTCTGCCCCGCCGAGCTTCCGTAATAACGATGCGGAGTATTTATACCGCCAGAACAGTGATTTTTATTACCTGACCGGCTTTGCTGAAGAGCACGCTCTGCTGGCGCTGATCCCCGGCCGCAAGCAGGGAGAAGTGGTTCTGTTCTGCCAGGAAAAAAATAAGGAAAAGGAATTGTGGACGGGCATCCTGATGGGTCCGGATGCAGCCATTCAGAATCTTGCGATTGATGATGCCTATCCGATTGCGGATATTGATGACATTCTGCCGGGTCTGATCGAGGGCAGAGACCGCGTCTACTACTCCATGGGGAAGGACGACAAGTTCGATGATCAGGTCATGGAATGGGTGAAGACGATTCGCCAGAAGGCGAAAATGGGAGCGCATCCACCGGGAGAGTTTTTGATGCTTGACCACCTGCTGCATGAACTGAGGTTGTTCAAGAGTGCTGCCGAGATCAAACTGATGGAGCGGGCCGCTAAAATTTCAGCGGAGGGGCATCGACGGGCCATGGCTTTCTGTCGACCCGGGGTGCATGAATATGAGCTCGAGGCAGAGCTGCTCTATGCTTTTACCCGCAACGGCAGTCGTGCGCCTGCCTACAGTTCAATCGTCGCAGCCGGGAACAACGCCTGCATTCTGCACTACAACACCAACAATGCGGCAATCGAAGAGGGAGATCTCGTTCTTATTGATGCGGGCTGTGAATACGAATACTACGCGTCTGATATCACCCGCACCTTTCCGGCCAGCGGTAAATTCAGCGATGAACAGAAAGCGATCTATGAAATCGTACTGAAGGCTCAGGAAGCCGCAATTGAAGAAATCAAACCCGGTGCGCTGTGGGATGCACCCCATAACGCATCGGTGAAAGTGATCACGCAAGGCCTGATTAAGCTCGGTTTATTGCAGGGCAAGCTGTCACAGCTGATCAAAACCGAGGCCTACAAAGCGTTCTATATGCATCGTGTAGGTCACTGGATAGGTATGGATGTTCACGACGTTGGCGATTACAAAATCGACGGAACCTGGCGCGTGCTGGAGGCAGGCATGGTGACCACGATCGAGCCGGGAATTTATATTGCCCCTGACAATACCGATGTGCCTGAACAATGGCGCGGGATCGGCGTGCGTATCGAAGATGACGTGCTGGTGACCAAGTCGGGGTATCGAATCCTCAGTACAGGGGTGCCCAAAACCGTTTCAGAAATTGAAGCATTCATGTCTGAGACGACACACTAGCCATGCAGGCCCAGACCTTAGCAGCCCAGTATGATGTCGTTGTTGTCGGCGGAGGCCTTGTTGGCGCCAGTTTTGCACTGAACCTGGCCCAACAAACCAAAGACAGCGGTTACAGCATCCTGGTGGTCGAAGCCGTCGACAGCAAAAATTTTGATCAGCAACCGAGCTTTGATTCGCGCTCCACCGCGCTGTCTTTCGGAAGCAGGCAGATTTTCGAGACCATGAAGCTGTGGTCGGCGATTGCCCCGCTTGCTGAGCCGATTGTTGAGATTCAGGTCAGTGATCGTGGACATTTTGGTCGGACAACGCTCAGCAGTGCAGAGCAGGGCGTTGAGGCCCTGGGCTACGTGATCGAAAACAGGGAACTGGGCGGCGTCCTGAGCGAGGCCATGCAGGCGTCGTCCGGGGTCAGCTTGCTGGCACCAGCCAAAATCACTCGGATAAAACCCTGTCAGTCCGGAATGGAGTTAACGGTTGCGCGCGACGAGCAATTGACCAGGCTCTCTGCCAAGCTGGTTGTGTTAGCTGATGGTGGCAGATCTTCTATTTGCAAAAATCTTGGAATCGACCAGACCCTAACCGATTATGGCCAGCATGCGATCATTACCAATGTCGCGTTTGAGAAGCCCCATTCGGGGGTTGCCTTCGAGCGTTTTACCGAGTCTGGTCCGCTTGCGGTTCTGCCGCTTGCAGACTTTCAGGGGTCAAACCGGGGGTCGCTCGTCTGGACTGTCTCGGAACCTTCCCGGGAAGAACTTCTCAGCTGTGACGAAGAGATCTTTCGGTCGAGGCTGACGCAGTACTTCGGCGAACGACTGGGCAGAATTCTGCAGATCGGTCAGCGCGTTGCCTATCCGCTGTCTTTAACGCTGGCCAGGGAGCAGATCAGGCCGGGGCTGGTCCTGTTGGGCAATGTGGCGCACACCTTACATCCGGTGGCAGGGCAGGGTCTGAACCTTGCCCTGCGCGACTCTGCGGCCCTGGTTCGTCAGCTGGTCAGCGCAAAAGCGCAGGGAGTCAGCCCAGGCGAGATGAAGATTCTGCAGGCCTATCTGGAATTGCAAAATCAGGATCAGTCCGAGTCGGTGCTGTTTACCGACCAAACGGTGAAACTGTTTTCGAACGATCAATGGGCACAGAGGGCGATCCGCAAACTGGGGTTGCTGGGACTGGAGCTCGTGCCATCTGTGCGCAGCAGGTTCGCTCAAAGCGCCATGGGGCTGAAGCCCTGACTGACCTTTCTCCAGCCGAAAGCCTTAATTTTGCGTTAGCAAGCCGCGGATGTTCTCGATGCGTTTTCTGTTGGCACCGAGGTCGCTGTAGCCCAGCCTGGACGCCGAACGCACGTGGATAACGCCTGCTGTCGAATCCTCAAGAAACTCCACGTCGTCAACGTAGCGCATCAGGCGCGAAGTAAATTCGGCGTAGAGATAGCCGTCTGCTGATTCCACAATATTGGCCTCATCGAGTCCGAGCAGCACCTGTTCGACCTGGCGCAGGCTTGCTTGCAGGGGCTGGATTCCGTGTTCAGCGTCAGATTCGAAACTGGAGACGCAGTTAGGCGACTCCGGGCACGCAGTCAGACGACCATTCTGCACGCCGATGTTTTGCGGCGGCTCTCCGGCACAGGCTGTCAGGAAAGGAATGAGGGAAAATAAGGATTTTTTCATGTTAACTCGGCGCCTTTGAGTCGCTGCGGTGAGGAGTGAGCGAGTACGCATGTATTCAAGGTCGGGATTACTGGACAACGGTCATTCCGAGCCATTCCGCAATCAGGGCAGGTTTGTCTTCGCCTTCAATTTCCACCGTGACTGCGTGTTTGAGTAACCACTGATTGGGGTTTTTCTCCTCGGCGCTCAGAAGTTGAAACCGCCCTCTGACTTTGTTGTTGACCTTGACCGGGTTGATAAAGCGTAGCTTGTCAAAGCCGTAGTTAATGCCCATCACCGCATTCGCAAGTTTCGTGCTGCCTTCGTAGCCCATCTCAACCATCAGGGACATCGTCAGAAAGCCATGGGCGATTGTCGTTCCGAAAGGTGTTTGCGCCGCCCGTTCCGGATCAACATGGATATACTGATGGTCTCCGGTCGCTTCGGCGAACTGATTGATTCTTTCTTGATCGATCAGCATCCAGTCAGACACACCGACTTCTTTGCCGATGTAGTCGTTCAACTGATCAGTGGTCAGGGTGAGTGGCATGGCTATCTCCTCGATACACGTGCGGGGCTGGCCTTCAGTCTATCAGTATTCACTTTGAGTTCCTATTTGCCGGCAGGCACGGGTGCCGGTCAGTGGACTGCCGCGTGCGAGGCAATACGGTCTGTCGGATTGAATCAGCGGGGCATGCAAGCTCGTTGGCGAGCCCCAATCGAGCCCCTATAATGAGACAATGAATCAGGAGCGCGAGTTTGACATTGTCATTGCCGGCGGCGGCATGGTAGGCACCAGCCTGGCCAGACTTCTGGCTGACCTCGGCACGGGAGGCAGGCCGTGTCGGATAGCGCTGCTGGACCGGGTCGCGTTTGAACCAGACAAGGCGCCATTCCACGCGCAACCGGAGCGCTATGATCCCAGAGTCAGCGCACTGACGCAGGCCTCGAAAGCGCTGTTCAGCGAACTGGGAATCTGGCGCCATATTGCCGACATGCGGCAATGCCCCTATGACAAAATGCAGGTTTGGGATGCCGAGGGGACCGGTTCAATTCAGTTTCGGGCTCATGAAGTTCATCAATCCGACCTCGGTTCTATAGTCGAGAACTCGGTCATCTCATCAGCCCTGCATCAGGGGCTGAGCGAACAGAGCAACCTGACCTACTTTGCGCCTTTCAATCTGACCTCCGTGAAGCGTGATGCATCGGATACGCTGCTAATCGGTTCAGAAGATGGCAGTGCCGTTCGGGCAAAGTTACTGGTTGCTGCGGACGGCGCAAATTCAAGAATTCGTCAGCTGGCGGGCTTTGCGACCCGTGAATGGGACTACGGACATGATGCCATTGTCACTACAGTGCAAACCGATAAACCACACGGGGCGACTGCCTGGCAGCGTTTTATCCATACCGGGCCGCTGGCATTCCTGCCACTGGCGGGAGACGGGGAGCAGCGTCATTGCTCGATCGTGTGGTCGGTGGTGACCAACGAGGCCGAACGTTTGATGGGCATGTCAGAGGCGCAATTTAACGACGCGCTAACGCATGCCTTTGAATCTAAACTGGGTGCCGTCAGGAGCTCTGACAAGCGCTTTCGGGTGCCCCTGCGGCAGCGTCACGCAACGGAATATTTTCGCGACGGAATTGTTCTGGTCGGCGATGCTGCCCACTCAATACATCCCCTGGCCGGCCAGGGCGTAAATCTGGGGTTTCTGGATGTCATTGCCCTCAGCGAGGAGCTCCACGCAGGTCTCAATGCCGGTCGTCAGGTGAGCGATTCGCGCATTCTTGAGCGCTACCAGCGCCGGCGCAAGCCTCATAACCTCCGGATGATGTGGGTGATGGAAGGTTTCAAACATCTGTTTGCCGGCCGCACGCCGGCCACGGTCTGGCTTCGCAATTTCGGATTGACTCAGGTCGACGGTGCTGGCCCGCTGAAAAATCTGATCGTGCGACACGCGATGGGTATGGAGTAACTCACAGCGGACCAGTCAGCCTGTGGCGCTGGGCCACAAAGGTCGCGATATCCCATATCGGCCGGTGTGTTGTAGATGCTCCGGTCGCCAATTCAGGCGGTGTGCCTGACACCGGCCTCCTCCAAGTTCTGATTTCTGTTTCCAGTGTGTGCTTCAGGCCTGCTTTAAAAGGTTAGTGCCCAAATACTTCACAGGCCAGTAAAAGCGCGGCTTCTGCTCAGAACGCGATGTTTAGAAAAGCGAAAAAACCCTTATATTAGAATTTCTTATGAAGATTTCTTAAAGTCAGTCGATACAATTTCTGTGCAAAACTCAACCGCAACTATTGAGGGCGAATCGGGCAGTTTGGAGCAGTATAGGGACATGATTAAGGATAAGAACAGGACAGGGAGCTTCCCATTCAATCTGGATCTCAGCAATCTGGACACCGGGAGTATTACGAACATACTCAATGACATTGAACAGCACCTTCCCCTGATGGAGAGTGAAGGAGACCTGTGTCAGCTGCTCAAGGTGAAAGCTTTTTTCGAGGATGAACTCAAGGTCTCGCGTAGACTGCACTGACAGGCCGCTTTACCCGCGGGCTCCGCGACATGCTGTTGCGCAGGCCGAGTGCTGACGCACCGGGCCTCATGCCCTAGATAACGTCCGACGCCTTGTCGGTGGCTGCTTACTACCAGTGACTCAGTCAATCAAAGTCAATCAAAATTGATCAAAACGTTGGTCGAAATGCGGTTACGCAGGCCACCGAACTGTTTGCTTTCCGGTTTTAATTATTTCGATGATAAGTGCCATATGCCTTTTTATGTCGCCGGCTTTAAGGGCCTGAGGCCGGAGGGCGGGCAGGAACGGTTCAGCATCAGATTCGCTTAATTCAGCGCCGGCACTGTCCGGGCCCGGTGTAGCGCTCTTGCTGTGCTAGAATCTGTCTGGCGATCAGACGCGTAAATCACGGTTTGTGCAACAGAATTTTCTGACGATAGACCGTTTCACGAGTTCCAAAAACCTCAACCTGTTCGAAAGCATTTTGGCAAGCACTCAGTCAACGACCCCTACTGTGACGGATAAGCGAAACGCCGAACCGAATTCGGTGCGCAAGTTTCTGTCTGTATTTCAATACAGTCAGCTGGCGATGAAAATCGTGTGGAGTACCAGCGCGCCGCTGACGCTGGCGATGGCCGCCGGTACCCTGCTGTCCGGCGTTCTGCCGGCGGTGATTGCCTCGGTCGGAGGCATGTTTGTGGACGCCGTGTCGCAGGCAATCCAGTCGACCGGTGATGCAGCGGATCTCGCTCGCAGGCAGGTGCTGTTTTACGTGTTGCTGGAAGCAGGCCTCGTCATCGTCATGACCGGTGCGCAAAGACTGAACTCGGTCTGCCAGTCCATATTAAGAGTTCTTCTGGGTAACAGAATTAATGTGATGATTCTGGAAAAAGCCCTGACTCTCGAACTGGCCCACTTTGAAGATGCTGAGTATTACGACAAACTGGTCCGGGCCCGACGGGAGGCCTCGAGCAGGCCGCTCAGTCTGGTCGTCAAAACTTTCGATCTGATCCGAGACAGCATTGCCCTGCTGACCATTGGTATCTGGCTGTTTCAATTCTCGCCTTACGCAGTTTTGTTGCTCGGGTTTGCCGGGATTCCCGCTTTTATCGCGGAGGCCAAATTTTCCGGAGAGGCATTTCGCATCCACCGTCGACGGTCTGCTGAAAGGCGCATGCAGATTTACCTGGAAATGGTGCTGACCCGTGAAGACGGAGTCAAAGAGGTCAAGCTGTTGCAGCTGGGTCGTCTGTTTCTCAAGCGCTATGTTGATATTTTCCTGAACATCTACAAAGAAGACCGAAATCTGGTTCTCAGACGCGGCGTTTGGGGGTACCTGTTGGGCTTGTTGGCCAGTGGTGCGTTTTACTTTGCCTACGGTTGGGTTGGCTTTGCCGCGATCGCTGGCTTTATCACTATTGGACAGATGACCATGTACGTCGCCCAGTTCCGTCTCGGCCAGAATGCAGTAACCAGCAGCCTGACTTCAGTCAACGGGATGTATGAAGACAATTTATATCTGTCCAACCTGACTGAGTATCTCGACCATAAGGTGCCAGAAGCATCCGGCGACCAGCTGGCAGGGCCGGACCCTTCTGACGGCATTCGGTTCAACAATGTCAGCTTCTGCTATCCGGGCAGTCATACCCCCGCGCTCTCCCGGATCAATCTCCACATCAAGCCAGGAGAAAGTCTCGCGATTGTGGGTGAAAACGGCAGTGGCAAAACGACGTTGATTAAATTGCTGACCAGGCTCTACCAGCCGACAGAGGGTGAAATCCTGCTTGAGGGATTGGCGCTCAATGCATGGGATATTGATGCGCTGCGCAGAAAAATCGGCGTTATATTTCAGGACTTCGCGCGCTATCAGCTGATGGTCGGTGAGAACATCGGGATTGGCGACGTTGATGAACTCGATCAGGACTCACTGATTGAAGACGCAGCAGAAAAAGGGATGGCCAATGCGTTCATCAAGGATCTGCCTGAAGGATATCAAACGCAACTGGGAACCTGGTTCAAGAACGGAAAGGAACTCAGCGGTGGCCAGTGGCAAAAGATTGCGCTGTCGCGAGCATTCATGCGCAGCAAGGCTGACGTGCTGATTCTGGACGAGCCCACAGCGGCGATTGATGCGAGGGCGGAGGCCGAAATTTTCTCACACTTTCGCGACCTGACTTCGAATAAAATCTCCATCATCATTTCTCACCGCTTTTCTACTGTGCGCATGGCCGATCATATTATTGTTCTTGAGAAAGCCAGCATTCAGGAAGAGGGTAGCCATGAATCGTTACTGGCGAGTGATGGTCAATATGCCATGCTGTTCAAGCTTCAGGCTCAGGGCTACCAGTAGCCGGTCCCAGCGGGTTGGTTAGGCTCTGGTGGAACCCTTGATCACCTGTTTTCTAATCGGAGTGTTCGCCTCCTTCCTCGGCACGCTGCCGTTTGGTCCGATCAATCTGGCGGTGATCAAAACGACGGTCGATCAACACGCCAGAGCGGGTCTCGAATTCGCGATTGCGGCTTCCCTGATAGAAATCTTGCAGGCAGTCCTTGCGCTCTGGTTCGGGGCGTTCATCAGCAGTTTCTGGCAAGCCAATCCCGCTTTTGAGATGCTGCTTGCTTCGGTGTTCATACTGCTGGGCGCGGCTTTCTGGCTGCGAAGGCCGGCAATTCCAACAGAATCAGGCAAGGCTTCGAGAGGGTCACCGTTTGCCGGGGGGCTGCTAATTGCGCTGCTGAACCCTCAGGCAGTGCCCTACTGGATACTTGCCACGTCCGTGATTTCTCAATCGCTGGGGGATGAATTCCTCGACAGCGCTCTGGTCATGTTCCTGAGCGGTGTGGCGCTTGGCAAGTTTGCCGCACTGTGTGGATTTGTCATGGCAAGTCACTTGCTCAAAGCGCGCCTGCAACAAAGCGGGCTGGCCATCAATCGTCTGGTCGGGATCGTATTGCTGGCCATTGGCATACTCCAGTGGATCAGACTCACCTGGCTCTGATTCAGGGCTTTCTTGTACTTCTCGGGGTAAGTCCGCTAGATTAGCGGCTCAAGACGAATCGTATCAGGCTGGTCAGAGGAGATATGCCAGATAATTTGCAGCCCCGGAGCAGGCCTGATCCCGATCTCATTTCGCCGCGGATTCTTCCGCATCAGGCGGCAGCGGCAAAAGCTTTACGTCGCGCGCGTTCGCGGATGATGGTCTGTTTCTGGACCCTTCCACTCTACATGCTCGCAATCTGGATGCTTCTCACCAATCGGCGGGAGACTGACGTGATCATGTTCGTTTACATGGGCGTGTGGGCGGGGTTTGCTCTGGATATGGCGCGGCGGCGCTGCCCCCTGTGTAAAAAGCAATTTTATGTAAAGCATGTATTGATGAATCTTCGAGCGAGGCGCTGTGTACACTGCGGCTTCGACTCACACAGCGTGGCCGAGACATCGGACAGGGACGGCGTTACGCAGTAGCGGTCAACAGCCTCCACAATTCCCTGACGCGTGGAGGCTGACCGGTTCGCAAGACACCCAGCCGGAAAATTTTGCCGGATAGCCAAAGCATCAGGACAATACTCACGAGCAGCAAGGCCGTTGTGCCCACCACATCCACTACGGGCGGGTTTGCCGCTGCGCGATTCATCATCAGATATGGCGTGAAGAGTGGAAACCAGGAAAGGGCTCTGACCAGGCCGTTGTTCGGGTCCATGACAACGAAAGCCATCATCGCCAGGGGCACTATTTGAAACACGATCATTGGAGTCATCATGGCCTGGGCTTCTTTTAAAGTGTTGCACAGACTGCCAACCGCAAGAAAAAGCCCGGAGTAAAGCGCATAGCCCGAGAAGTAATAGAACACGAACCATGGAATCAGATCGGAGCCCAGGATGACTTCCAGCACTTCACCGATCAGATCAGTCTGAGCACTGTCGTACATCACAATAAACACGAAGAATGACAGCAACCATGTGCCGATGGTCGTCAATCCCGCCAGACCAATGCCCAGAAGCTTGCCCATCATCAGCTCGTTGGAGGTGACTGATGCCAGCAGCACCTCAATAATCCGGTTTGATTTTTCCTCAACCGTGTTGCTCAGTAAATACTGTACGTTCTGCGTTAGCGAGACAAACATCAGGTAAACAAAAGCGATAGGCGCGAACTGACGGAAAGTGTCTGCCAGGCTCACCGCCTCTTCCCCGGCTGCCGCGGTCGGGTCCAGTGGGTTGAGGGTCATCCGGGTGCGCTGCACATCCCGGACAGTCTGGGTATCGACGCCTCGCTGTTGATATTCCTTTTCGCGTATCTCAGCATTGATCCCGGCTTGCACTGCATCAGGCAGGCGGACATCGGTCAGATTTCGCGCCCAGTACTGCACGCCTGCGGCACTGCCCGCAGCCGCCGGCAGATCACCGGGCCGAATGATGCCGTCGTCAACGGTTTCAGGAATAAGAATCAGGGCGAAAAGGTCAACACTGCCTGATTCGGTTTGAATAGTCTGCTCACCAGACAGATAGGGTCTCAAAGCTTCAATGATGCGTTCCGGTGAGGCATCCAGATCCAGTTCGGCCGGTGGCTCTACGGCGACAAACGGGGGGTCCGGTTGTTCAAATGGCTGAATATTTTCCTTCAGGTAAGGGGTCGCCATGGCCAGCGCGAAATTCAATCCGCCACTGTCGAGCCACTCATCCAGTGCGGCCACTTCATTGGCATCGACATCATCAATCAGCTGATTGGCTGCATTGGTGGCGTTGGCCGGACTGGCCTCAAGATTCGTTTCCCTGCGGTTCTCAATCAGGTATTCCACAAAATCCGTGAGAATCAGCCGTTGATGTTCTCGCTCAACCGCGATTGAAACCGCCTCTTCATACCGGCCCGACTGATCGATTGCGATGAAATGACGGACAGGCGTTGCGCGGGACAGCGCGCTTTGCAGAAAGTACATGCCAAGCAGAATCAGCGGAATGATGAGAATAGTCAGCCAGAACGCTTTGGTCCGGACGTTGTCCAGATACTCGCGCCAGGCGATCAGTGCGATCACCCTCATCGGAAGCTGTGCTCCCTTGCCTGTTCCCCGACCAGATGCATGAAGACGTCATGCAGGCTGGGTTCAGAGAATTCGAAGCGGCTCAGGGCAATTTGATGGTCAAAGCAGTGCCTGAGCACGTCTTGGGGATTTACCTTCTCCTCGATCTCAATTAGCCACAGGCCAGTATCACCGTCAGCGCGCTCTGAGCTACTCTCTGTATCGCGGTCAACCGATACCACGCCGGGCAGCTGAATTATAGAACTGATGTCAGCCGCTGTTTCCAGCAGCACGCGGCGCGGAATTGTCGCGCACGCCTCAGCTACGGTGCCATCGAAAACCTTCCTCCCCCGTGCGATCAGCAGGATTTGGTCACACAAACGTTCGGCGTGCTGCATGACATGAGTCGAAAAGACAATGGTCTGGCCGTTTCGGGCCATATCCCGGATCAATTCCTCCAGTACAGTTTGATTCACCGGATCGAGACCCGAGAAAGGCTCGTCCAGAATAACCAGTTCCGGCTCGTGGGCAACTGCCGCAAGTACCTGTACTTTTTGTCCCATCCCCTTCGAAAGAGACTCTATCCTGGCGTTGCCAAAGTCTTTGAGGCCGTACTTCTCCAGCATAGCCCAGGCCCTGTTCTTGGCGCTTGAGCGATCCAACCCCTTCAGCATGGCAAAGTACTGAATCACTGACCACGCGGTCATGGTTTTATAGAGCCCTTTTTCTTCCGGCAAGTAGCCGATGCGATCACGTACGTCGAGAGCGGAATCTGAACCCAGTATCGTGATATTGCCGGAACTTGGCTTGATGATCTCAAGGATGGTGCGGATCGTGGTGGTTTTACCAGCCCCGTTTGGCCCGAGGAAGCCGTAAATCGATCCTTTCGGAATGCTGAGACTGATATTGTCTATGGCTTTGAAATCACCATAGGTTTTGACCACTCGGTCAAGATCCAGAACAGATTCAGTCATCAGGGTGAACCGCAGAGATAAGCAAAGGGTCAGAAACTGAGTATCTCAGATTTGCTGCGGTACAGAAAGCTGACAGGTTGACAGAGCGGGCAGGTGCATCCGACCTGCCAGCATCTATCCCTACGCGTTCAGAAAACCGTCGATTTGCTGCGCAACCTTTCGGCCTTCATCGATGGCGCGCACCACCAGTGATTGACCGCGGCGACAGTCGCCGGCGGCAAAGACCTTCGGATGCGTTGTCTGAAACTCGCCGCTTTCAGTCTTGTAGTTGGAGCGCGGGTCCAGCTCGAGCTCCAGCGCGTCGCTGATGTAGTGCTCAGGCCCGAGAAAGCCCATGGACAACAAGACAAGATCGGCGGGCCAGAATTTTTCGGTATCCGGGACCTCCTGAAAATTCTGGTCGACCTCAACAGTGTTAATGCCCAGCAGTTTGCCGTTTTCGTCACGCACGAACGCCTTGCCGGAAACGGAGTAGACCCGGGGGTCACTGCCGTATTTTGCGGCCGCTTCTTCATGGCCGTAATCAACCCTGAAAATCACTGGCCAGGTTGGCCACGGGTTGGTGTCGGAACGGTCTTCGGGTGGTCTTGGCATGATCTCAAAGTTAACCAGCGAGGCGCAGCCGTGACGCAGTGATGTGCCTATGCAGTCTGTTCCGGTATCTCCACCGCCAATGACGATCACGTTTTTGTCTTTGGCACTGATGTATTTTTTGTCCTGCAGCTCAGAATCAAGCAGGCTTTTGGTATTCTGCAGCAGGAATTCCATCGCGAAGTGCACACCATCCCCCTCTCGATTATCGATCTGCAGATCTCGCGGGGTTGTGGCGCCGGTGGCAAGCAGCAATGCATCGTTGTCGTTCAGCAGTTGCTCGAGACTGACACCGTTGTCGCCGGATCCGCCGACGTCCGCGTTAACGACAAAATGGATGCCTTCTTCACGCAGCAGATCAACCCGCCGGTCAACGACTGATTTTTCCAGCTTCATGTTGGGTATTCCGTACATCAACAGCCCACCGATACGGTCGTCCCGCTCATAGACAGTCACTTCATGGCCTGCCTGATTCAGTTGGGCAGCTGCAGCCAGCCCTGCGGGGCCAGAGCCCACGACAGCGACCCTCTTGCCGCTGCGGCTGCTCGGTGGACTGGCTTTAACCCAGCCCTCCTCAAAGCCTTTGTCGGCGATAGCGCATTCGATGTTCTTGATCGTGACCGGCGGTTCATGGATGCCCAGTACGCAGGCACCTTCACAGGGGGCAGGGCAGACCCGGCCGGTAAACTCCGGGAAGTTGTTTGTTTTGTGCAGTCGATCCAGCGCTTCTTTCCAGCGATTGTTGTAGACCAGATCGTTCCACTCAGGGATCAGATTATAGACAGGACATCCATCACCGGATTGACAGAATGGTACGCCGCAGTCCATGCATCGGGCGCCCTGAGTGGTTAAATGCTCTACCCGATGGTCAGTGTAGATTTCCTTGAAATCCAACTGCCTGTCCATCGCATCCCGATACGGCGCGGTTTCGCGTTCAAATTCCTTAAATCCGGTTGGCTTGCCCATGTATTGCTGTGCTTCCTAATTCGTGCGGTTCTGTTATTTGCCTGTCTGCAGCCGAGTTCTTGCTTACGCGGCCGTTGCCGCCCGTTCTGCCAAGACGCGCTTGAAGTCGGTCGGCATCACTTTGACGAATTTATGCAGGCTGTCTTCCCAGTTGTCCAGCACGGCCCGCGCCACGCTGGAGTCAGTGTAATTCGCGTGATTTTCAATCAACCTCTTCAGTTCGAGGATGTCACTGGCGGCAGAAAGGGTTTCCAGTTCAAAGGTTTCAGAATTACATAACTTACTGAACTCTCCTTCCGGATCCCAGACGTAGGCAATACCGCCGCTCATGCCGGCGCCAAAATTGCGGCCAGTCTGACCAAGAACCACGACGCAGCCACCGGTCATGTATTCACAGCCGTGGTCGCCAATGCCTTCGACAACCGCACTGGCACCGGAGTTGCGCACGGCGAATCGCTCCGCCGCTATGCCCCGGATATACGCCTCGCCACCGGTTGCGCCATACAGAATGACATTGCCCGCAATAATGTTTTCTTCCGCTTTAAAGGTGCTTTCCACCGGTGGATACAGAATGATCTTGCCGCCGGACAACCCTTTACCGAGGTAGTCATTGGCATCACCTTCTACGGTAAGCGTGATGCCTTTCGCCAGCCACGCCCCCAGGCTCTGCCCGGCTGAACCCTTCAGTTTGATGTTAATGGTGTCATCCGGCAGCATGTCGGCGCCGAAGCGTTTGCAGACTTCATTGGACAGCATGGTACCGACCACGCGGTTGATGTTGATCACCTCATGTTCAATGTGAACGGTTTCCCCTTTCTCCAGTGCGGGTCTGGCGCGGCGAATCAGTTCGTTATCCAGCGCCTTCTCCAGGCCGTGATCTTGCGCCTGCGTGCGATAAAATTCGGTGTTTTCAAAAATCACCTTGGCTGGCTCAAGAATCCGGCTGAGATCGAGACCGCTGGCTTTCCAGTGATCGATCGCGGCATCGGCATCCAGCAGGTCAACGCGGCCGATCATTTCGTTGACGGTCCGCAGGCCCAGCTCTGCCATGATTGATCGCAATTCCTCAGCAACCATGAACAGATAGTTCACGACATGCTCAGGTTCACCTTTGAATTTTTTCCGAAGTTCCGGATCCTGAGTCGCAATTCCGACCGGGCAGGTATTGAGATGGCATTTACGCATCATGATGCAGCCGAGGGTAATCAGCGGTGCAGTAGAAAAGCCATACTCCTCCGCGCCGAGCAGGGTCGCGATGGCGATATCGCGGCCCGTTTTTAACTGGCCATCTGTTTGTAGCGTGACCCGGGATCGCAGGTTATTCATCACCAGGGTCTGATGGGTCTCTGCCACGCCCAATTCCCAGGGCAGGCCTGCATGTTTGATGGAAGTCAGAGGCGATGCGCCGGTGCCGCCATCGTGGCCGGCAATCACGAGATGATCAGTCTTGGCCTTGGTGACTCCCGCGGCAATCGTGCCCACACCGATTTCCGATACCAGTTTGACGCTGATGCGTGCCTCGCGGTTTGCGTTCTTCAGGTCGTGAATCAGCTGTGCGATATCTTCAATCGAATAGATATCGTGATGAGGAGGCGGGCTGATCAGACCCACGCCCGGGGTCGAGTGTCGGATTCGGGCGATTTGTTCGTCCACCTTGCCGCCCGGTAGCTCGCCTCCTTCGCCCGGTTTGGCGCCCTGAGCGATCTTGATCTGAAGCTCATCTGCATTAGTCAGATACCATGCTGTGACTCCGAACCGCCCCGAAGCGACCTGTTTGATGGCCGAGCGCTTCGAATCGCCATTGGCCATCGGCGTGAAGCGTTCAGGATCTTCTCCGCCTTCTCCGGTATTGGATTTGCCGCCGAGGCGATTCATCGCCACAGCCAGAGACTCGTGGCTTTCCTGAGAGATCGATCCGAAACTCATCGCACCGGTGGCAAAGCGCTTGACGATCTCACTGGCAGGTTCAACTTCTTCCAGCGGTATCGTTTCACACTGTTCAGTGCGTAATTTCATCAAGCCACGCAGCGTACACTGACGGGTTGCCTGTTCATTCACATGACGCGCAAATTCCGCGTAGGCATCTGCGCTGTTGTTTCTGGCGGCCAGTTGCAGGTTGAATATCGTATTGGGATTCCACATGTGCGCATCGCCGCCGGTGCGCCAGTGAAAATCGCCGGGATTGTTCAGAACCGGAATGCGCTCGGAGTCTTTTTCGGGATAGCCGATCGCATGTCGTCGCCGACTTTCTTCTGACAGGACGCTGAAGTTGACGCCCTGTACCCGGCTGGCGGTGCCGGCAAAGCACTTCGCAATGATTTCATCTGCCAAGCCGACGGCCTCGAAGATCTGAGCTCCCTTATAGGACTGCAGGGTGGATATGCCCATCTTCGCCATGACCTTCATCATTCCCTTGGCCACTCCTTTCTTGTAAGCGGCGACGAGGCTGTCTTCGGTGGAGTAATTATCGCCAAGCAGGCCTTCTTTGTTTGCCTGCCAGAGCGCTTCAAAAGCCAGATAAGGATTGACAGCGTCGGCACCGTATCCGGTCAGCAGACAGTGATGATGGACTTCTCTGGCTTCACCGGTTTCGACCACAATGCCGATCTGGCTTCGCAGTTCATTGTTAAGCAGGTGTTGATGGACAGCGCCGGTGGCAATCAGTGCACTCAGCGGAATCCGGGATTGTGATATGTTGCGATCCGACAGGATGATAAAGGCATAGCCGTCTTCAATTGCCTGCGACGCCTCGCGGCAAATTCGCTCCACGGCCTCCATGAAACCGTCAGGCTGGTCTGCAGCAAATGTGATGTCGATGACGCAGGACCGAAGGCCTTTGTGGTCCATCTGACTGAGATCGGTCAGCTGCTGGTTAGAGAGAATGGGATGCTCCAGGCTCAGTCTGCGCACCTGCTCCGGGGTCGTTTCAAGAAGGTTGCCCTCGGGGCCGATGAAACAGCGCAAGGACATGACTACTTCTTCGCGTATTGAATCGATCGGCGGGTTGGTGACCTGCGCGAACAGCTGCTTGAAATAGTCGTAAATCATGCGTGGCTTGTCGGACAGGCAGGCCAGGGCAGAGTCGTTACCCATGGAGCCCAGCGGATCACGCGCCTCGGTGACCAGCGGAATCAGCATGAACTGCATGGTTTCGGTGGTATAACCGAATGCCTGCATGCGCTCGAGGGTCTGCGCGTTATCCAAAGACGGCGCCGGTGCGGTGCTGGCCACGTCGGCCAGCGTGATTCGCTCCTGCGCGAGCCATTCCCCGTAGGGTCTTTTGCCGGAGATCAGGCCTTTCACTTCTTCGTCCGGAATGAGTCGGCCCTGATCGAAGTCGATCAGAAACATTTTGCCCGGTTGCAGACGCCCTTTGAACTTTACGTTGGCCGGATCGACCGGCAGCACACCGACTTCGGACGCCATGATGCACTTGTCATCATGGGTGATGTAATAGCGGCTCGGCCGCAGTCCGTTGCGGTCAAGCACGGCACCAATGTATTTGCCGTCTGAGAACACAATTGAAGCCGGACCGTCCCAGGGCTCCATCAGGGCCGAGTGGTATTCATAAAAATCTTTCTTCGCCTGTGCCATGTTGCGGTCAGACTGCCAGGCTTCAGGGATCATCATCATGGTGGCTTCCGCCAGCGAACGGCCGGACAGCAGCAGGAACTCAAGTACCGAGTCAAAACTGCCGGAGTCGGAGCAGTCCGAGTCAATGACCGGCAGGATGTCCTGAAGTCTGTCTCCGAAGACCTCGGTCGCCACCATGCCCTGCCGCGCGACCATGGCGTTTACATTGCCGCGCAGAGTATTGATTTCGCCGTTGTGACTCATGAACCGGTTCGGTTGAGCGCGATCCCACGACGGAAAGGTGTTGGTGCTGAAACGTGAATGCACCATGGCCAGATGCGTGGCGAATTCGGGGTTGGTGAGATCGCAGTAAAACGGGAAAAGCTGTCCCGGAGTCAGCATCCCTTTATAGACGATGACCTTGGTGGACAAGCTGCAGGCATAGACCTGTTTGGCTTCACTGAGTGTTTCGTCGCTGCGCAGCGCGTGGGTGAACCGCTTTCGGATCAGGTACAGAACCCGCTCGAAGGCGTCGCCGCTCAGATCTTCGGCAGCAGCAATAAAAAGCTGGGTGATATACGGTTGAGCGAGCAGCGCCGCGGGGCCCACATCCGCTCCCTTGGCGTCGGTCGGCACGTCACGCCAGCCGATCAGTCGCTGTCCTTCTTCAAGAATGATCTGATTAATGGTTTTTACACACTGCTCTCTTTCGACCTGGTCCTGTGGCAGGAAGATGTTGCCGACGGAATAGCGGCCGGCTTCCGGTAACTCCTCGTTCAGTTCATCCTTGGCCACTTTTGTGAAAAAGCTGTGTGGCAGGGCCATCAGGATACCGGCTCCGTCACCGGTGTTGGCCTCGAAACCACAGCCTCCACGGTGATCCATGCGGGAATTGAGGTGATAGGCATCGAGCATGATCTGGTGGCTGGGAACCCCCTTGATGTTGGCTACAAACCCAACGCCACAGGAATCCTTCTCATTGGCGGGGTCATACAGCCCCTGCTTGGGAGGGTAGCCAAACGTCAGTTTTTCCTGTTTTTCACTCATGCTCTCGGTCATCTCATCGTTGGCCCGGTCAGCCCGTTGCCACCGGCCACCGGTCGCGCCGCCCTGTCAGAACAGAACGATGTTTCGGATAGGCTGACTGACACCGCTGGACTGGGCCCGGTTCGGGCTTTGCGTGGTCTGCTTTACTCCCCGCAGAATGCTGGGTGGCCAGCGATTAGGGGGCCGATCAAAATACCATTCAGAAAGAATATGTCAAGGTATCAGGAACTTTCCGCAGATTCTTCGGTTGAGATAAGTGTCTGTTTTTCAATGACTTGCCGAGTCGCTTTGCTCGAATAATTGCCAATATATTGTCAATTGGCCTGAGTGGTCTGGCACTGTTTCTGATTGGCTCGATTGCTGCGCGTGGGCGTCCATGCGGCTGTCCGGGTCTGCACCGAGCAGCGCCGCCCGCCGAAAAGCTGAGCGACTGCGAGTCGCCGAGGGCGCTCTCGGGGGCACCCCGGGCTGTCACAGGTCTGCTGAAAGCGGTCTGCAAACGGCCATCAGCGAGCGGGACCGAAGTCCCGTGAAAGTCCCAAAAACACTGGGCATCGGGCGATCGGGTCAGCTTGCTAATTGACAGAGGGTGGATTAACCTAAAGGTTCATTCGTCAGCAACAAACGGATGCGCCTGTTTTTGCAGATACTGCAAATACTGCTAAGCGGCCCCGGCTGCAGCAACCTCGGATGAAATCCGCGGGATCAGCCGCCAGGGTGCAGATCGATACAATCTGGCCGTCCAATAACAAGAACGACTGATACATACAGCACAACATGCAGGACCCCCAATTCACACTTTACGGAGGCGATAGTAAGCCGTGAACCCAAAAGTAACTCGTCGACGCTTCATCAAAGGAGTCGTTGCCTCTGGCGCGGCGGCCACGACCACAGGAATGTGGTACGCGGCCAATGGCCAGGACCGACCCGGCGGTGCGGTTGAGCGTCTGATCAGAATCAATGTCAATGGCCAGATGCGTAGTGTTGATGTGGCTCCTCAGGAAACTCTGGCTTCCACACTCCGCTACAAACTCGGGCTGACCGGCACCAAGCTTGGTTGCAACCGCGGCGAATGCGGCGCCTGCACCGTGCTGGTGGACGACGTCGCCACCTACGCCTGTTCGGTGCTCACGCATTCAATGAAGAATGCCCGCATTGAAACAGTCGAAGGATTGGAATCACCGAACGGTGATCTGCACCCGGTGCAGCAGGCCTTCGTTGAGGAGCTGTCACCGCAGTGTGGCTACTGCACGCCGGGACAGGTCATGGCGGCAGTTGCCCTGCTTCGTGAAAACCCCAACCCAACGCGAGAGGAGGCACGACATGCCATGTCCGGCAACATCTGTCGCTGCGGCTCTTATGACTCTTACCTCGATGGCGTCATGCGCGCCGTACAACTAGGATAATCATCATGGCCTATATGCATATTGGTAAAGACTTCGTGCCGCCTGATGTACCTGGCAAGGTTACTGGCCGCATTAAATACGCAGAGGACTATACCCGTGAGGGCATGGTTTACTCCCGACTGCTCACCAGTCCGATTCCACACGCCCGGGTGCTCGATATCGACGCTTCCGAGGCGCTGGCAATGGACGGCGTGTTCGGCATTCTGACGGCCGACGATGTGTATCCCGACGGGGAGCCGCAGAGCACAGGTCTGAAAATACTGACCAACGAACCGACCCTGGTCGGTGAGCCTATTCTGGCCTTGGCCGCGATTGACGAGAAAACTGCCGAAACAGCTATCTCGCGGATCAATGTCACTTTTGAGCGTCTGCCTTTCGTGCTGGATCCTCTGGACAGTCTGGCAGAAGGAGGAGCGAACGCTTACCCCGGCGATCAGAACACTTTCGTGTTCCGACAGGGCTTTGCCACGGAGAAGTGGACTGAGGATCAGGTTGCGAGTTTCCGGGCAGGCAACGAACCGACCGCGGAACCCCAGCAAACTTGGTCCCTGGGCGATCTCGAGGCAGGCTTTGCAGCTTCAGAGTTCGTCTATGAAACCACGTTTACGACGGCGGGCTATCCCCATCACTCGATGGAGCCGCGCAGCGCCATGGCCTACTGGGAAGATGGCAAGCTCTACCTGCATGGTACGTCCCAGTCTCTGACGGCGCTGGCAGACGGAATGGCGCCGATCATCGGTGTGCCGAAGGAAGACATCGTCTTCATTAACGCGGCGACCGGTGGCGGTTTCGGGCAGCGGGCCCGCGCAAACAGTATTCCGAGCATGGCCATACCGGCTAAGTTGTCCCAGAAAATCAATCGCCCTGTGATGATGCGAATCACCCGTGAAGAGGAATTCACGATTGGTGGTGCGCGTCAGGGATTCCAGGGCTGGATTAAAGTGGGCTTCAAACCCGATGGTGTCATGTCAGCCTGTGACCTCTACATCATTTCTGACAACGGCGGCAAAGGGGGAGGCGGCGACGCTTCGTCTGCTGCTGACTGTATTGACGTGCTCTACCAGCCAGATGCCCTGCGTTTCCGCGGAACCTCGATAGGCAGTAACACTGCACATCGTGGTGCTCAGCGTGGACCGGGCCAGAATCAGATTGCGCCGATCATTGCGCCGATTCTTGACAAGGCCGCAGACGCGCTCGGTATCAGCCGTCTGGAGATACGTAAAATTAATGCGCCGCGCAATGGCGATGTGGCAGGGCCGCGACAAACGCCTTTCACATCAGCCTATGTGCCAGAGTCTCTGGACATGGCGACACAGCAGTTCGACTGGGAAGGTCGCCAGGCCCGCAGACGACAGCGCAATGGCAGCAAAGTGATTGGTCTCGGTCTGGGCCAGGGCTACCACAATGCCGGGCGCAGCGGTATGGACGGCATCGTGACCATGGGAACCGATGGCCGGCTGAAAATCCACAATGGCGTCGGCAATCTGGGAACCTACTCTTACGCCTCGACATCACGTGCGGCTGCCGAAGTTCTGAAAATGCCGTGGGAAAACTGCGACATTCTCAATGTCCGCACTGACAACCACCTGCCGATCACGTCACCGCAGGATGGCAGTAATTCCATCTTCACCAACACCCGTACGATGTTCGGTGCTGCCACTGACATGCTGAACAAGATGAAGGAGATCGCTGCAACCGATCTGGGCGGTGATCCCGCGGATTACGATGTCTCCAATGAGCGGGTACACCAGATCGCTGACGAATCAATCGGTTACACCTATGCTGAGGTTGCGCAGCGCGCCATGGAGCTTGGTGGCAAATTTACCGGTGAGGCAGATCTGCCGGAGGAGCTTGCTGAGTGGACCCAGATATCTGTGTCACGGCTCGCTGGCTCTGCCTTTATGGGTGTGTATCATGACCCGCGGCACGAAGGAAACCCGCCGGGATTCACGGTGACCTGTTGCGAAATCGAGCTGGATCTGGAAACCGGCAAGTATGAGATTCTCGACATGGTGACCATTGCTGAATCAGGCACCATCGTTCACCCACAGGGTATGGAAAACCAGCTGGTAGGCGGAGCTGTCTGGGGAATCGGGCTGTCTGGCTACGAGCGTCATCTGTATGACCCTCAAAACGGCCTGCCCGCTTCGACCGGCTACTGGCAGAGTAAGGTGCCAACCTATCTCGATACCCCTGTGAAAATCGGTACCGGCTGGGTCGATCTGCCGGATCCTGAAAATCCGGTTGGAGCCCGAGGAATCGGCGAGCCTTCCATGGGTGCAGTGTCTGCAGCGTTGACTGCCGCGATCACTGATGCGCTGGACGGTCACCATTTTGCGACGGCGCCAATTACGGCTGACATGATTATTAATCACCTGGCAGGCACTGAAGAAAACGCAGCGCCTCTTGCTCAGAACAACTTCAGAGGTTGATATGGTAGCGACATCACATGACGTAATGCCTGATATTGAGCTTTATCAGCCTACTGATGAAGCAAACGCCCTGGCATTGGCAAACACACTTGGCAGCGATGGCTGGCTCCTCGCTGGCGGCCAGGATACCTTCGGCTGGCTAAAGGACCGCAACAAGGCGCCCGGCGCCATGATCGAATTGACTCAGATCGATGCCTGGAAAGGCATTCGGGAGACCGCTGATGGCGTTGAGATTGGCGCGGTTACGACGCTCACTGAGATCGCCAAGAATCCGATCATCCGGGAACGTTATGGCGTGCTGGCGCAGGCTGCTGGAGTAGTTGCCAGTCCCCAGATCCGCAACGTGGGTACTCTGGGCGGCAATCTGAATCAGGATGCACGCTGCTGGTACTATCGCCGGGGCCTGGACTGCTATCGGGCCGGTGGCAACATCTGCTATGCAGACTCTCCGGAAGGACTGAATCGCGAGCACGCCATCTTTGGCGCAAGCCGCTGTGTGGCGGTAAGCCCTTCTGACACAGCGCCAACACTGGTTGCTCTTGACGCTACCATGGTGATCGCCAGCCAGAATGGCACCCGCACGATGTCTGCGCAGGACTTCTTTATTGGTCCTGATCGCGACATTCGCAGCATGACTGCACTTGATGACGGTGAGATTCTCACTGCTGTCAGATTGCCTGCAGCCTGGGCTAACGCTGAGTTCTATTTCGAGAAGGTTGCCGACCGGAACGTGTGGGACTTTGCTCTGACCAGTGTTGCCGCAGTTATGAAGGTGTCAGGTGGCACTATCGAAGATGCGAGGATTGCCTGCGGCGCCGTAGAGTGTGTGCCGCGCCGACTGGAAGCGGTCGAAAATGCCATACGGGGCCAGCAACGTTCAGATGAGCTTGGTGCACGGGCAGGTGAGTTGGCAGTTGAGGGCGCACGTCCGCTCAACTACAACAACTTCAAAGTGCCTCTCATGGCTAATCTGGTTGCTCGAGCCGTCCGGGGTTAGTCTCCGGACCGGCTGAGTCCGGACCCGCTGGCGCCGGCATCGGAGCCAGCGGGCGCGACAGCCGGACTCAGGCTGGATTGCAGATAAAAAGAAAAATCACAATAACAGAACAAAAAACAGCAGTAGTATAAAAAGAGGGTAGTACAGTGGGAGAAATAGTCCGCTATAAACGTGATGTTTGGGGCGAGGAAGTTATCCTCGGTGTTTCCTGGGACTTGCTTTGGGTGGTTGCCGTTGCGGTGCTGGTTCTTCTGGCTGCCCATGCCATTGTCATGGCTGCGCTTGCCAAGAAAGATCTTGACCGACCCACTGCTGAGGGCCGGCGGGTGGTGCGCCATGAATCGATTGACCGCACTTTTCACTGGCTGATGGCGGCCAGCATATTTGTCCTGATTTTTACCGGTACCGCGCCGATACTGGGGCTGAGGATAGCCTGGCTCAACATTCACTGGATCAGCGGTCTGCTTCTGACGTTCCTGATTGTTGCGCACATTATCCGGTCGATGTTCTGGCAGGATTTCAAGTCCATGCTGCTCACACCCAAGGATTTTTCGGAGCCATTCGATTCGACTTCCAAGCCGGGTAAATACTACTTTGAGCAGAAAGGTATGCACTGGGCCGCCACGGTGGTGGTTCTCGCGGTCATTGTTACCGGTGTACTGATGTTCATGCAGATAGATACGCCGTTCTGGGATAGAACCAACAGCATGCCTGAAGATCAGCTGGGTCTGGTATTTTTGCTCCACGGTCTGTCGACTCTGGCGCTGGTTGCGCTGGCCTCGACTCACATCTATTTCGCTTTGCGACCGGAGAAGATCTTTTATACCCGCTCCATGCTGGCCGGTTGGATGTCTGAGGATGAAATGGCTGCGAACCACGACCCAGCCAAATGGACGCCTAAAGAGGCTGAGTAAGCTGCAGGGCCGGAGACACGACAGTGACTCCACCGGAATGCTTGTGATAGAAATCCGAAAGAGGTGTCAGGCCCGTTCTGACACCTCTTTTTTAACTGTTTAACGTAACTTTTCACCCCTGATCGGGAACATCTGAACGGAGAGACCTGTGGATCTTGCTGAAAGTATTGAAACCATCGAAGCCGGCTATGAGTTTTTGCTGGCTTATGCGGCCCAGGGACGTCCTGCTGGCACAGAAACAGGGCCAGGCCCCCACGCCCGTCCCACTCTTGAAGGGATGCTTGAAGCTATGGTTCAGCTCGGCGATTCTCTGGCAGATCGGGAAGAGCCGTTCGAGCGAGTGATCGCTGAAGATTGTCGCAAGGCCGGCGCTGCCATTGCTTTCCTGCTCAGTCAGGAAAAAATCGGGTCAGAAATTGTGGACAATCTGAATGCGTCAATCCATCTGCGGGCGGTGCTTACTGACCTGTTTCTTTACAGCGAAGCGCTCGAGCCCAGCGCCGAAGAAACATCCCAATCTATGGCCTATGATGCCACTCAAGGTAATCCTGACGCCTAATATTTCTGTCTTGTGAACTACAAAAGGGCCAGTACGCACTTTTTGTAGAGCTTATTTTCTATGGTTAATTACCCTCGCAGACTGCAACTGGCCCGCCTTCCAACGCCGTTGACCCAACTGACTCGATTCAAGATTCCCGGAGTGGATACTGAAATCTGGATCAAACGTGATGAGGTTACCGGAACCGAAGTCTCGGGGAATAAAATTCGCAAACTTGAATTTAACCTGGGAGATGCTTTAGAGCAGGGATGCAATACCGTCATCACTTGCGGCGGGATTCAGTCTAATCACTGCCGGGCCACCGCAGTGATGGGCGCGAGGCTGGGCTTGAAGGTTCATCTGTTGCTGCGCGGCGAAAAGCCGGAAGTTTCAACGGGCAACCTGCTGATGGATTATCTGTGTGGAGCGGAAGTCACTTTCATCCCGGAGAATGAATGGTCGGGTCACGCCGAGTACGCTGCTCGCTTGCAGGACAGTTATGCGTCCAATGGGGATCGGGCTCTGTTCATTCCTATCGGCGCCAGTGATGAGGTGGGCCTCTGGGGTTATATCGCTGCCTGCGAGGAACTGAAAGAGGATTTCGCCCAGCACGGTCTGACACCTGATTATCTGGTCACCGCAACCGGCTCTGGAGGAACGCAGGCGGGTTTGATCGTGGGTTCGCAGCTGTTTGATCTGCCGGCAGAAGTCAGAGCGTTTAACGTCAGTGACAGCGCCAGCTATTTTGATCGTAAGATTCGTGCAGACGTGTTGCTCTGGAAGCAGCGTTACAACATGGAGATCGATGAGAAAGCACTCGACATTCAAACTGTTGAGGGCTATCTCGGTGAAGCATACGGGGTCGCCGGGCCGGAGATATTCGACCTGATTGCAGAATTGGGCCGGACAGAAGGTTTGCTGCTCGACCCGGTATACACGGGTAAAGCCTTCTACGGCATGGTGTCAGAGCTGGCGAAAGGCGAGGCTGGCCGCCTGCCCGGCGCCAAACAGGTTGTATTTGTGCATACCGGAGGGCTGTTCGGCCTGTTTCCGCAACAGCATGGCTTCGCGTTCAATGAGGGGCACTCCGGTCACTGAGCGCGTGAGCCCGGTAGCCGCAAAGCGCCGGACAGAGCGGTTCATCCGGTCCGTTTTGCTGCACAGAAACCGGGATCATGCCGGACTCTGCGGTTAGCACGGTTTGAAGGTGGGGGATGATTCAGATTGGGAGTAGCAATGGTAACGGGATCGGAAATGACTAGTATCAATGAGTCTGACAAGTCAGACGCTCACATTCCGGCAGGAAAGCTGATCGCCGGCGTTTGGATTGGTCTGGCAGCGATGGCGGCTCAGGCCCAACAGAGCGAACCGGACGGTTATGCGGGCGCGACCAGCGCCAATTATCAGGAAGCGGCCACCAGCACGCAGTGGGATACCCGCTATGAAAACCAGCTGCTCACCAACACCTTCCAGCTGATCACTGATGGGGCCCGTTCAGGTGAGGGCTATTTCAGTGCCGACGGAACCCAGTTCATCTATCAGGCGGAAATGCCGGGTAACCCGTTTTATCAGATCTATCTATTAGACCTGGAGTCCGGTGAATCCAACCGTGTTTCAACAGGCATTGGGTTGACGACTTGTGCCTGGATTCACCCGAGTCTGGACCGGATCATGTACGCGTCTACCCACGAAGATCCGAATGCACTGGCAAAACAAGCTGAAGAACTGGCGATCAGAGCCAGCGGAGAAGCCCGTCCCTATGGCTGGGATTATGATCCGTCCTACGAGATCTACGCCGCTGACAGCGACGGCAGCAATCTCGTTAATCTGACTCAAGCGGCCGGCTACGACGCCGAGGGTTCTTATTCGCCTGACGGGCGCACCATTCTGTTTGCATCAAATCGTGAGGCCTATGCCCGCCCTCTGAGTAAGGTAGAGCAAGGTCTGCTCGACGATGACGCCTCCTATTTCATGGATTTGTACGTCATGGACGCAGACGGCAGCAACGTGAAGCAGCTGACCTTTTCGCCCGGTTACGATGGAGGCCCTTTCTATAACGCAGAGGGCACCAAGATATTGTGGCGCCGTTTCAACCCTGACGGCAACAGCGCGGAAATCTGGACCATGGACGCGGACGGCAGCAATCAGCGACAGCTTACCGCCAATGGAATGGTCAACTGGGGCCCCTATTATCACCCCAGTGGTGCCTACATTATCTACTCCAGCAATGTGCTCGGGCACGCTAACTTTGAATTATTCATGATTGATCCTGAGGGTAGCAGCGACCCGATCCGTGTCACCAATACTGACGGGACAGACATACTGCCGGTGTTTTCGCCTGACGGTGAGCGCCTTGCGTGGAGCACGACCCGCACACCGGGCGGTGCTTCCCAGATACATATGGCGGACTGGGATCACGAGTTGGCTCTGAAATTACTGGGTCTGCAGTAATTCATCCGGCAGTCGCTATGTTGCTCAGACTTGGTTTCAGCTTTTTTCTCGGATTCGGCCTGTGTTGGACCGCGCAGGCGCAGTCTCCGTCGCTGAATGAGCCAGGCACAACACCCGGCACACTCGATCTGTTGCACCACAGTCTGAGCATCGGTCTTGACCCCGACAGAGAGTCTCTTGTCGTCAGCGACCGGATGCGTCTGCCACAGGCCTGGTCAGGTCATAACCTGCAGTTCGAGCTGAACAGCGGTCTGTCGATCACTGCCTCAAACCTGCCGATCAGTGAAGACCCGAACGCGGAAGTCGCCTCTGGTGATGTGATTGATTCAACTGTCGCGCAGGAAGCTGAGGTCAAACGCTATCGAATCAGTGTTCCCGCCTCTTTCAGCGGCGAGCTGGAGATCAGTTACTCGGGAACCATCAATGATCTGGCAGAGCAGAGCAGCCCCGAATATGCCCAGAGCTTTGCCCAGACCTCCGGTATTATTTCGGGCGACGGGGTGTTTCTGAGCCGGGCGTCTGTCTGGGTTCCACTATTTGACGACGGGCTGATCACATTCGATCTGTCTGCCCGGTTTGCGCCAAGCGCGTTGGGTTGGACTACTGTCAGCCAGGGACAGCCGGCCGGCATCAATGGCTGGCAGACTGAGCATCCGCAGGAAGAAATCTATCTGATTGCGGCGCAATTCACGCACTACACTGAGTCGGCCGGGCGGGTCGAGGCCAGTGCGTATTTGCGAAACCCTGACCGAAACCTTGCCACGAAGTATCTCGATGCAACGGCTCGTTACCTGACGCTGTACGAACCTATGCTCGGAGACTATCCATTTTCCAAATTTGCGCTGGTGGAAAATTTCTGGGAAACCGGCTTCGGTATGCCTTCCTTCACCTTGTTGGGCCCCCGAGTAATCCGGTTTCCATTTATTCTTGAGTCTTCTTACCCGCATGAACTGCTGCATAACTGGTGGGGGAATGGTGTTTATCCCGACTATGCGACCGGTAACTGGAGCGAAGGCCTGACGGCTTATCTGGCGGACCACCTGTTCCGGGAAATGGATGGCACCGGGCATGAGTACCGCAAGGAAATGCTCGCTCGCTACAAAAATTATGTTTCCGAGGGGGAGGACTTTCCGCTTTCACAGTTTACCTCGCGTAATTCCGCAGCAACGCAAGCTGTTGGTTACGGCAAAACCTTGATGCTGTGGCACATGTTAAGAATAGAGTTGGGAGACGAACTGTTTATCGATGGCTTGCGGCAATTCTATGACCGCTATCAGTTCCAGCGGGCGTCCTTCGCTGATATCGAAAATATTTTCAGTGAATTGAGCGGGCGAGATCTGTCTGCCTTTTTTGAGCAGTGGGTAAACCGCACCGGCGCTCCTCAGCTGGCGGTGACGGTCGAAGAACTTAATGGAGACAGAGCGCGCATCATGTTCGCTCAGACGCAGTTTGAAGAGCCCTATTCATTAAAAGTGCCGGTTGCCTTGTTTTATGAAGGAGAACCTGAGCCGCAAATTTACGATATTTCTCTGACCCAAAAAACCGAAGGCGTCATTGCCGAAGAGTTCGACCGTTTGCAAGCGGTTTTGGTCGACCCTTTTTTTGACGTATTTCGCGATCTCGACAGGGAGGAGACCCCACCCACAGTCGGAGAGCTGTTCGGTGCGGACGAAATAGTCTTCGTACTGCCTTCAGAGGATAAGCTGGAATGGTCCCTTCTGGCTGAGAGTTTTGCCGAAGGGGCGGACTTTGAGCTCATTGACGCAGAGACTCTGGATCAGTTGCCGAGTAATCGGTCAGTCTGGGTGCTGGGCAAAGACAATCCTTTTGTACCGGAAGTTAGTTCAGCACTGGATGCGTTCGGGGTAGCCTGGGAGCCGGATCAAATTCGTCTGGCTGACGGTGAAGTGTCATTCGAAAATCGCAGCACGGTACTGGTAGGCCGGCATCCGGCCAACCCTGATCTGGCTCTTGGCTGGATACACATCGACGAGTTGGTGGCCTTGTCTGGTCTTATCGAGAAGCTGCCCCATTACGGCAAGTATTCTTACCTCAGCTTTACCGGGGAGGAGCCTACCAACGATGTGAAGGGCATCTGGGCGAGTGCTGACTCACCCCTGCGGTGGGTAAAACCGGAACTCGACTCGTCTGTTGCCTGGGAGAGTCTGGTTCCGCCCCCGGCTATCGCAGAGCTGCCGCCGAAATATCTGCCGGAACAGCTGGCGCGACACACCAGTGTGCTGACTGATCCTGTCATGCAGGGCCGCGGTCTCGGCAGCGATGGCCTTGCGCGGGCAGCGCACTATATTGCTGAGCAATTTCGGGAAGCGGGCCTTCAACCGGTCAACGGAACCTACATTCAGCCCTGGCGGCAGGAAGTTCCCGACCTTGGGCAGGTGACTATGGCAAATGTTCTGGGAATGATCCCCGGGTCCGATGCCGCGCTCAGCAAAGAGCCCGTGGTGCTCGGCGCCCATTACGATCACCTCGGGCTCAACGGGGAGACCGGAGAGTTCTTTCCCGGCGCGGATGATAATGCGTCCGGAATCAGTGTGCTGATTGAAGTGGCGAGGAAGCTCGCCCGGGCATTTACACCGCAAAGGCCCATTCTGTTTGTTGCATTCACCGGCGAGGAGTCGGGTTTGCTTGGCTCTGATTACTTTGTCAATTCTTCGCCCGGCGGTTTTCAGGTAAGCAGTGCGTTTGCCATGGTGAACCTTGATGCAGTGGGTCGACTGGACGGGCGAACTCTGCAGATTTTCGGGACAGAAAGTGCCTACGAGTGGCCGTTCATGGCGCAGGGTATCGGCTTTACCATCGGTGTTTCGTCACAATTTGCAGCACAAACGGTTGCCAGCAGTGATCACGTCAGTTTCCTCAATGCCGGGATACCAGCGATTCACCTCTTCAGCGGAACCCATCTGGACTATCATCAGCCGACGGATACCCCGGACAAGCTGGATCTGGCGGGGATGGGGGATGTCGCGCTCTGGATTGAAGAGGCGATCGTCTACCTCGCTGATCGGGCCGACCCTCTGCGAGTCAGTCTCGACCGGGCGTCGCAGCTCTCGGTTAGCAGCAGCACGACTGCGCGTGAGGCTGTTCTGGGCACAGTGCCTGATTTTGCCTATCAGGGGCAGGGGATACGTATTTCTGGCGTGTCGCCGGGCGGTGCTGCGGAACTGGCAGGCCTGCAGGCCAATGATGTTATTGTGCAGTTCAACGGACAAGCCGTGGACAGTCTGCAAACCTATTCAGATAGGCTGCGCGCTGCCACACCGGGAGATGAAATCGAGATCACGGTTCAGCGCGGCGAGCAGATCTTCAATGTCTCGGCGACCCTGCAGGCACGATGATGGGGTCAGAGTGCTCTGCCTGCTAGCGTAAAAGGCTGAACAGCAGTCCGGCCACAATGACCAGAAAAGAGACTGCAATCAGCCGATAATGCTTTGCGCTATTGGGAGCTGACCAGTTGTAGGATTCTTCCTCAATAAACAGGCAATGCGTTTGTTTGCGCCTCATAGTGCGGTCTCCTGGCGATTTGTTTAAACCTCCATTAAACCCGCTGAGTATGGCGATGAGCGGGCAACAAAGGGGCAAAGCAGCGAATAAATCTGATGAGGCAGTGTGCTTCAAAGAAGCCTGTCTTTGGCGGTAAACTGGCGGTCATCGTTATCCGGCAGACTGCATGCTTGGGTTCCGGGTCAACACATTTACGCCAACAGGTTAGAATCATGCGAGCCACACCCATTGTTGCTGCCCTTTTTCTGGTCACAATCATGTCCTCAACAAGCTACGCCCAAAAAATTGTCATTGCCCATCGGGGTGCCAGCGGCTATCTGCCAGAGCACACGCTTGAGGCCAAGGCAATGGCTTATGCGCAGGGTGCGCATTACATCGAACAGGATCTGGTGATGACACGTGACGACGAGTTGATTGTCTTGCACGACATTACTCTGGACCGCACAACCGACGTGGACGAAAAATTTCCCGATCGAGCCCGGAGCGATGGCCGCTATTATGCGATTGATTTCACTCTGGAAGAGATAAGGACCCTGAATGCAACCGAAGGATTCAGAATTGAGAATGGTGAAAAAATACAGGGTTTCAGTCAGCGATTTCCTCTCGGCAAGAGTCGCTTCCGGGTACCCACCTTTCAGGAAGAAATCGAAATGATTCAGGGTTTGAATCTCTCCACCGGTCGGGATATCGGTGTCTATCCGGAGATCAAACAGCCGGCATTTCACCGTCAGGAGGGCAAGGATATCAGCACCCGGGTCGTTGAAGTACTGAAGGAGTATGGTTACACCAGCAAGGACAGCAAGGTCTTCCTGCAAACATTCGACTACGAAGAGTTAGCCTTGATTCAAAAAGAGATATTTCCCTCAGTGGGGATCGAGGTCAATCTGATCATGCTGCTTGGCAACCGGACAGACTATCCCTGGATGTTTGAGCCAGACGGCATGTCGAAACTCGCCTACTCGGCGGACGGAATCGGACCTTCCTACAACCTCGTCGTGGACAGAGCGTCTACAGCGGGTGACCTACGGTTTTCTGAGCTGGTGACTCAAGCCCATGGCGCAGGACTTGCCGTCCATCCCTACACCTTCCGGGCTGACCCTGAAGCCGTTCCGGATTACGCGGGAAGCTTTGAAGAACTGCTGGATATTCATTATTTTCAGGCGGATGTTGATGGCGTGTTCACAGATTTTCCTGACCGCGCCGTACAGTTTCTGCAGTCACGGTGACCGCTTACTCCCAGGACAATACCCTGCCGGGCACAGCAGAATACTGCGCGCTGCGGGCCCGTTGTGGGCTGTCTCCCAGAAGCGAGGCCGCGGCGCAATCCGGCTTGCCAGGAAGTCTGTTTGCCACCGTTGTACGTGATCAGGGGAAGCTGATCGCGATGGGCCGCGTGGTTGGGGATGGCGGCTGCAACTTTGAAGTTGTCGATATCGCGGTTCATCCAGACTATCAGCGGCAGGGTATTGGTCAACGCGTCATGGATGCGATCATGGACTATCTCCATACTTCAGCTCCGGAATCCGCTTATGTGTGTCTGATTGCTGATGATCACTCTCCGGCGCTGTATGGTAAATATGGTTTCAGGCCAACAACTCCAAGGTCCATAGGAATGGCCTTGTCTATCAGGCATCAAGGTGCGCGCTGACGGCGTGATCAGTGTTTCCTTTATCCGGGTTCTGGCCTGGCTCGCCGTAATGCTGTCGCTGGCTGCCTGCAGCAGCAGCGTGATTCGTATCAACTATCACTCTGAACCCCAGGGTGCACTGATCACTACTACAGATTCAATATTGCCGCTCGGGCGCGCTCCCGTGCTTAAAGCTTACCCTCTGGATACCCTGCCTGAGCCCGATGAGAACGGTTGCATCATTATTCCCGGTGCAGAGGCGCTCTGGGACAGTGGCGCCACCACGAGAGTGGGTGGTCTCCGGATCTGTGATCTCAAGCAAAAAACCTTCGGGATCGATCTGCCAAGGCCCACCGGTTATCCGGACCTGGAGATTGATCTCGAGGTGGCGATCAGGCGGGGCCGGCGTCTGGCCACAGAGCGGGAGCGCTGGTTCTTCGGTGGGGTGGAGCCGCCCCGCAGCAACCCGACGGGTATCCGCGATCACTGAACCGGCTTTCAGCAAAACACAGCGTGAAGCCCTGCTCAGTGGCGCAAGCGGGTCACTACACATTCAGGCTGACATTTGGCCTCATAAGCAGTGCTGGTGTTTGCAGGGCGACAGGCTAAAATGCTGACTTCCCCACTCACTGTTGGAACTTTTAATTCAGGAATCGAATCATGATGACGACTTCTATCAAATCAGCAGGATCTCGTTTATTCGGTCTCGCAGTCGCGTCGGGACTGCTGGCGAGTGCCGCACAGGTCACCGCGCAGGAATTCCGGGCTGGTGAGCCTATCGGCGCGGTTAACGAAGCCGGTGTGCGTGTACCGATGTCAGCAAACGTCAAGGTCTATGGCAGTTTTCATTTCTCAGAGAGCTGTACCTTTGATCCCGAGCGCAATCTGATACTGGCTATGAATAACGGCGAGCGCGGTGACGGTACCGAAAACGACGGCTTTGTTTCCCTGATTAATCCTGACGGCTCTGTCCACACCCCCAAATGGATCGGAGTGACCCGCGACGGCCTGGAATTGCATCACCCCCTTGGCAGCGCTGTGCGTAATGGGGTGCTCTACACCGTGGACGTCGGCTATGTGCGATCTTTTGATCTGGCTACGGGTCAACCGCTGAAGTCAGTGGCAGTCCCGGGCTCGACCATTCTCAATGGCATCGCGGTAACTGAGGACGGTACCGTCTATGCATCCAATACCCGCAACCCCGAGCTGATCTATAAGATCACCGCCGATGATGAGGTTTCTGTGTTCGCAGAGGGAGCACCGCTCAATGTGCCCAATGGTGTGGCGATAGATACGGATGGCAACGTGGTGGTGGTTAACATTGATGACAATGCGGTAATCACCTACAACCTGGATGGTGAGGTCGTCAAGACCGAGTATGCCGCAGAAGGGGGTAACGATGGTGTGGTGGTACTGCCTGACGGCACTAAGTATGTCAGTAGCGTCCGCTTCGGCAGTGTCTCTGAGATCAAGCCCGGTGAAGAGGCGACCATTATTGCTTCGGGTATCCCGAGTGCGGCATCGATGTGCTACGACTCCGTGCAGCATCAGCTGGTTATTCCGATGAACCCCAACTACTCTTTGGCGTTCATTCCGCTCTGATGCCGTTGCAGCGAGGCTCGAGAAGACTCAGAGCGGGCCTCGCTGCGCCTTTTAACCGGCCTAGCCACCGGCCATCACTTTTGTAATCAGGCTGCTAAACCGGCTAAGCCCGGCCTGAAGATGGTCCTCCAACAGGGCAGAACTGAAGCGAAAGTGATTTTCCACGCCAAATTTGGTGCCGGGTATTACGAGCACATCCTCTTCCTTCAACAACCGCCTTGCCAGATCCTCTGAACTGATCGGCAGATCAAATCTGGGAAAAGACATGGCTGAGGCTTGAGGGGCCACCACTGAAAACACACCCGGATGTGAATTCAGCGCTGCAGTGAAAGTATCAAAGCCGCGCCTGATCAGCGTTCTGGCTCTGGCCCTGAGTTTTTCCCTGGCCGTTTCTGCCAGCGCGTAATCCGCCAACTTCATGGAAAAAATTGTGGCAGCAATCGCCGCGTACTCATGGCGGCGCCAGCACGCCTCAATCACCTCGGCAGGTCCAACCATCCAGCCCAGTCTCAATCCCGGCAAGCCATAGGCCTTACTCATGGAGTTGATCGCGATGACGCGCTCGTATTCCCCCCAAAAGCTCGGGGTTGGCGTGTCGCTGTTTAACTCGGTCCCGGCATAGACTTCATCTGCGACGATCCAGGCCCCTACACCGGCGGCCGCAGAAACGAGGGCCTGACGATCTTTATCGGTCAGGATGCGACCGGTGGGATTGTTGGGATTCACCACATGAATGATTCGGGTGTCTTTGTCGGTCTGCTGCCGCAGAGAATCGGTATCCAGTGCCCAGGCTTCAGATTCCATCATGTCGACGGTTCGCACTTCGAATCCGAGGTTTACGGCATTACCGCTCAGCTGCTCGTAAGTTGGCCGGAACCTAATCATATTGTCGCCGGGCTGCAGCAGAGTTGCTGCCACCAGTGTATTGGCTTCACTGGCGCCGATAGTCACCAGCACATTCTCGGCAGTGGCTCCTGTATACAGACTGGCAATCTTTTCCCGCAAACTCTGCAGGCCATTCACCTGTGGGTAGTCCACCAGCGTGGCAAACAGTGACGGTGTGTCCACCTCTGCCAGTTCAAACAGTTCGGCAAATGTCAGCGGATGTACACCGCTCTCGGCGAAATGATATTTCACCGAATGTTCGTTCTCTGACATGTATTGTTCTATCGCGAAAGGCTGGAACATGGAATAGACCTGATTAGTGACTTAAGTGATGAGCGCGCGGGCAGACCCCTCTGTTTGTCGTCATGTTATCGGGTTTGATGGGGTCGAAAAACTGGCATCATTCGCGACCGATCGCACCGGGTTCATGCGTTCTGATCAGTGAGCAGGTTCTGTCATTCTGTATGTGCTCAGGCCTGCTGTGCCTTGCTCAGAAACCTGCCCGCTTCAGGGCCTGGCCCGGGCGTGCGCCGGTAGCTTCGCCGTCCTGTAACACCAGCTCACCATTGACCCAGACCGAACTGATGCCGGTGGAGAGTTGCTGGGTATCCTGAACCGTAGCATGATCCTGCACGGTATCCGGATCCAACAGTACCAGGTCAGCTTTCATGCCTGCAGCCAGCAAACCGCGATCGGCAATGCCGATGGCCCTGGCTGCGCGCTGGGTCATGGCGGCAATCGCTACCTCGAGAGGCATGGCACTGTGGTCTCTCACGTATCTGGCAAGAACACGCGGGAAGGCGCCGTGGCCTCTTGGATGTCCGGTGAACCCGCCATCAGAACAAATATTGGCAAAACCCCATTGGATGAGGCGGGCTATGTCATCTTCGTGCATAGAGCGCCCCATGATGGATTCGGAGCTGAGCCCGCCATTGGCTTCTGTCCATTCCATGGATTCCCTGATTACATCAGAAAGCGTTTGCGCTTCGCTTGTGCCTCTCAGAACAGCAATGTCAGCAATGGACAGTCCGACATAGCTGGGTTCGGGAGCGAAATACGTAAAAATGATGCCATCAGCCGGCGCGATACTTTCAAGGACAAAGCGAATCTCTTCCATGTCGTCGGGATCGCGATTTGGTAGCAACACGCCGATGGTGGACTGCCAGTATTCATAAGGATAGATGTCAGCAGTGACTTCGATACCTTCATCACGAGCTGCGTCCAGCATTGCTATCACCCTGTCGGCTTCCCCCCAGACTTGTTTGGCGGCTAACTTCATATGGGAATAATGCACCGGCATACCGGTAACGCGACCGATCTGGATCAGTTCCTCGATCGCTTCGAATACGAATCGGTCCTCTGAGCGGACATGAGACGCATAGCGCGTGCCTGACTCTGCAGCAGTCTGAGCCAGGCGAATGATTTCACTGCCTTCTGAAAATTTGCCCGGCACGTATTCAAGGCCGCTGGAGAATCCCAGAGCACCGCTGGCTAATTCCCCGGCGAGCAGGTCTGCCATGGATTCTACTTCGTCATCGCTGGCGGCCAGATGCGACCGGCTGCCCAGCACCACATCACGAATTGTGTTGTGGCCTACATAAGAGGCCACGTTAACTGCAGCAGGGGATCGCTCATAGGTCTCATAGAAATCGGCAATAGGGTAACTGTGTCCTCCGTCCTGACCGAAAACTGACGTAGTGATGCCCTGTGTGAGTATTGGAATGGCATCTTTATTGGTGTCCAGGCCGCGATCATGGTGGCTATGGGTATCGATGAAACCCGGAGTCAGCGTTAAGCCGCCGGCATCAATGACAGTCTCTCCGGGCAGTGGCTGCAGCATGCCAATTTCAGTGATGAGCTCGCCCCGAAACCGCAAGGCTCCGCTGTAGGCAGGCTGGCCGCTGCCATCGATGATCCGGGCATTCGTGATGAGAGTGGAGTTGACAGGCGCGTCCGCAACTTGGGGTTCGCCACAGCCAACCAGGGTGAACAGGCATACAGCCAGCAGCGAAGTCTTGACCGCGCAAGACCCTGATCGGGCAAGACAGCGAAAATGAGACGATTGACTTAAGCGCAAATCACACGCTCCTGGGTAACTGGTGGGCAGCTTGTGTATGAGTGCGCATGAGAGATCTGGTTTTTATGGCCCGGGATTTGTGTCTTGATTCAGGGGGACCAATCCAAACAGATCCCTGATCTCATTGGTATTCAAGTAGAACACCACGAACGAATACAGGCCCAGAGGCACAGCATGAGTGATGGCAAAGAGCAGATACTCACCCGCGGAAGAAACAGCCATCATCAGAAATATCAACTGGAACGCATGGACGACGGCATTGACAGAAGCGAGCAGCGTGGCGGCAATCCAAACCAGATACCTGCGATACAGAATTCCAATCGCCAGGCCCGCTCCCAGCACCGCCGTGATCAAACCCAGAGACAACCCTCCGGCTGAGAGTCCGACATCGATAATGCTGAGCGCACTGGCAAGCAACATAATGCCCGCAGCGACATAGATGCCGGTGGGATTCTCGGGAAAGTGCAGTAATTTCATAATGGACAGTATTGGCTTTATTACGGGATTTTATTTTTTGCCCATATTGCGCTTGTGCGGCCGCTGTTTCAAGCAAATTGCTGGGTCGACTCCCTTCTATTCGTGCCTGCTGAGATCGGATTTGCGTGCCGGCTTAAGCATAAGCCGACTAAAACTCGAGCGGCAGGATTCACCTTCCGAAGAGGCGCTTGGCTCTATGCATGGAGAAGAACAACGGTGCGAGACAGACTAAGGTACCCATGAGGATGAGCGGTTCGTTGGCGACGACGCCGAGCATCATGAGTATTCCCATGGCAGCGAATGCAAAAGAAAATGTTCTTACGCCTTTGCATAACATGGCACCGTAAGCATCTTGATCCCTGATTTTGCTTGGATCCCATCCGCTGAATAGCGTCCAGTGTTTTCCTTTCTCTATGTAATTGGTGAGTAGATAGGTAGGGAGAGCGCCAATAAGAATAAACAGCAGGCCTGACAATTGGAGTTCACTCATGACGTATTTTACTCCGCTGCAGAGGAGTCGCTTGGTCTGGCTTTGTGCTTATAAAAGAGTAGTCCAGCAACACCGGCGCATAGGCTACTGAGAAGCGTGTTAATGGTGGTCCAGGCCCACCAGTAGTCGGTAGAGACCATAAAGAAAGCCGCCAAGAAACAACCTGCACTGTTCGTTACCAGCACAAAGAAAGCCTGTCTGGCCAATGATGCCAGAACAGCAATACACGAGACCGTCAGGTAGGGCACGGCCATCAGAATCAGCTGCGCTTCGTCCTCTGTGCTGGTTTCGTTGGCCAGAAAGGTAATCCAGGTAAAGGCAATCCAGCCATTGAGTGTGGTGCACAGAAAATACCAATCAAATTTGGCCTCTGACCCTTTCATCTAACTGATCCCTCCGCCCTGGCCGGAATTCTGATCGCGCCGCGAAAGCCTCACTGGAAGGCGTAGCGAAGGCCCAAAAAAGCAGCCCGTGGCGGTGCAGGCCCCAGGAACAGCGGAACAGTGAGATCTTCGATAATGGGCACCTCGAGCTCCCCGGGTTCTTCGCCCAACAGGCCGAATGTTTCGAACTCTTCGTCCAGGAGATTATTTACGGTTGTAAAGATTTCAAACTGATCACTGAACTGATAGCGGGCTCGAAGATTGACCAGCGTGTAGCCCGCGACCGTGTTCAGTTGATTGGATTCATCACCCCGCAAATGTTGGTCACTGTTGCTGATTACGTCCAGCCCGATGCCGAAACGATCAGTCACCCGATAATTCGTGAGCAGCTTGAACTGGTTCTGAGGAATGCCGGGAATCTGGTCGCCGTTCTCCACCAGGATTTCCCCTTCGTCGTCTGCAAAAGCGTGATTCGGGCTCAATACCTTGAAATTGTCCTCGAAGGTGGCGTCGACAAAGCTGTAAGCCAGTGTCCAGTTCAGGTGCTGCAAATTGCCTGAGAGCCGGCCTTCAAATCCTAGGCGCTGTGTTTCATCTACATTGGCAAAAAGGCCAGTCGCCCGGCCCGTGGTCTGGAACAGGATGTCGTCCTTGTTTGTGGTGTGAAAAACACCAGCAGAGTAGGCGATGTCACCCAGAAAACCACGGGCGCCAATTTCAAAGCTGTTGGACACAACATCATCCAGTGGCGGATCGGCAAGGAAGGCATTGGGCAAACGGCATTCGAAGTCCACATCATCGGGGTCATCGCCGCGCTCGATAGCAAACTTCACCGCAAGCTCAAACACGCCTTCGTTACAGGCCAACTCTATGGGGGTAGGGGCCCGCGATGAGCGGCTGAATGAGGCGTAGAGATTATGATTCTCGGCGGCTTGCCAGGTAATGCCCAGGGCGGGATTGATACGACTGAAATTATGGTCGCCATTAAGTTCCGGGCGCATGCCGGACTGGTCACGCAGGGTGACGTCAGTGTCATTGGCGCGTAAGGACAGCGTCAGGGCGACCGCGTCATTGAGATCCAGAGTTGAAGTCATGTAGGTGCTCAGCGTTTCGGTTTCGGTATTGATCAGAGTCGCCGCATCGTCCACAAAGGTGCCGGTGCCGAGCCCGGTGGTAATGCGAGTGAGCGGATCGATCTCAGCGAGTTCCAGAACCGAACGAAAATCTGACTCACCGTTGAAGTAGGAACCTCCGAGTACAATCTGACCCTCGTAGCCGGCGAAGGTGCCTTTGAGTGTCCATTGAAAGTCACCGCCGAATGACTGCTGTACCCGATTGCTGATGTTGTTGATGGCATCGTCCGCCAGCACACCGGTGCCCGACAACTCGTCGTCCTCAAACCCTTCGATGTTGTACTCTTCATCCTCGCCAAGACTGCTAGCCAGGTTGTTGAGGAAGTCCTCCAGCGCCTCGGCGTCGCTGAATTGACCCTCGCACAGATCATCATCATCGATGCCGAGTTCCTCGACATCGTCTTCTTCCAACCCTTCAATCAGGCCATCGCCACCGGCAAATTCACAGACCGCAAATTCAGTACCGTCACCGTTAAACGCATCGGTGTCATTTTCGCGCCAGAACAGGTTGCCGCTGAAACTGATGCTGGCAGACACTTCTTGGGCGAAGTCGAGGCTCGTCATGGTCAGTTTATTTTCTGTGATGTCGGGGCCGGTGAATATCGCCTCACGTCGCAGGTTTAACAGTTCAACCGGCGCGGCGCCGTTGCCAATCAGATCGGAGCGGCCATGCTGAAGGTTGAGATTGACGGCGGAATATTCGGAGCGCCAGCTGAGACTGCCGTACAGGTTAAGCGCGTCTGATTCAGACTGATCGCGCCAGCCGTCCTCGTCGAAGCGCTCCACATTGAGATAGTAGCCAAGCTGGCCATCATTGCCGCCTATCTCAAAATTGGCGGTACTGCGACCAAAAGAGCCGGCACTGACTTCGACATTAGAGCCTTGGAAGTTGAAGCCATTCTTCAAGTCGATCACGAGAGAGCCACCCAGGCTGTTGAGGCCATAGAGCGGGTTAGAGCCACCGCTGAGAGTAATCTGATTGATGGCGGATTGGGGCAGCAAATCCCAATTGACCGCATCACCCAGTGGCTCATTGATGCGTACACCGTTCTGGTAGACCGCTAACCCCTGGGCCAGACCCAGTAGCGGGGATGCGGTGAAACCACGGTACTGTAAATCGCGTTGTAAAGGGTTGTTCTGAGCATCATTCAGGGAAACGCTGGAAAACGACTGACCCATGAAATCAGCCAGGCTTGCGCCTCCCACATTATCCAGATCCTGCGCCGAGCCAACCTGAATCGGGTAGGGCAGTTTGCTGCTGTCGATACCCGCGCCGGCAGGCACCACGTCAATCACCAGAATGTCCGCTGAAGCCTGTGCGATGACCTGAGATGCCAGCCCGGAGAGAGCAATGCCGATCGCGAGACTCAGGGGGCTGGCAGGATGAGCGAGATTGTCGTGCATGCTGTCTACCCTCAGAGCAATTGACCTTCGTATAGCGGTGGGTATGAGGTGTTGCTTTCTGTCTTCGCAGAATTCGCTGACCTGATGTGCTTTAGTATAGCAAACTCATGCTTGAAGAGGGCCCGGGTCAGGCAGCTTTGATGGCCTGAAAAGGCGCCACTCACCGGCGGCGCTGGGGTGACAGGTTGCGCGGCAGTTTTCCGTCGGGGCGGCGAGTGTCAAGGCTTTGACCAAGCTGATCAGTCTGTGTAGATTAGCGCCTCGTTATTTGCCTGGCCTGCGCCGGCGATTGAATCCTGAAAGTGGAGAAAACCATGGCGACTGTTCTTATCACCGGCACCAATCGTGGCCTCGGTCTGGAATTTGTTAAGCGCTTCCTGAAGCAGGGAGATCAGGTGATTGCTACCTGTCGCGACAGCAGTCAGGCGCCTGAGTTGCTGGCGCTCGTCGACACCAACACCTCACTCAGTTTGATGAATCTGGACGTTTCGGATGAGCAGTCTATAGCCGGCTTCGCTTCTGCACTGGGCGACACGGCGATTGATATTTTCATCAA